>Ga0172367_10002070_pt1 | contig 28024 bp, 26 predicted proteins | sample Lak10m_FD_114542 | JGI IMG/M metagenome (GOLD analysis project Ga0172367, IMG submission 114542) | Freshwater microbial communities from Kabuno Bay, South-Kivu, Congo - kab_022012_10m | ecosystem: Environmental > Aquatic > Freshwater > Lake | place: Democratic Republic of the Congo: South-Kivu...
CGATGCTGAGCAGCAGGACAAGGATGAGTAAAGTCGATTTCTCCACCGTGTTACGCTCCGAGTGCCTTCGGTGTTGTCGTGCAAATTTCTCTCTTCATTTTAGGGGATTTTCATTACATCTTGATTAAAAAGTTGTGCTGATTGCCCTGGTAGGGTGATTGGTCACCGTTAGCAATGGGGTTTTGACACGGCAAGTGGAGATGTGATCTTTGCGGATTGAAACAGCATTGTAATAGAGCTGTGGCATGCTGAATGTTGTTCTTTTGACGCATGCTAAGGAGGAGATGATGGGGGGAGATGATTTAAACGATGCAGTGCTTGATGACTGGGTCCACTTGGATGATGAGGTCCTGGTTGATGAGGACGATGGCGCTGACGCCACCGAGTCCGGTGAGGAGCGCGATTGGCGAATTTACTGAGGATGAGTCTTGGCCCATAACGTATCTTAGCATGAGCATAGCCGTTGGTAGAACACGTTCACACAACCTGTTGATATCCTTAGCGGTGGCTCAAGAGTATTTTTGGTTAAGAAATCAAAATCAACAACGACATGCTTAAATCAGAATGGCATCAGAAATAGCTTGCGATAAACCTTTATCCGCCGGAACATCAATATCTGCGATATTGGGTTGCATGTGACTTATGAATAGGTCTAAGTACTCCAACAAAACCAATTCGGCATATGGTGCCATACAAATCAATGCGTTACGTGGCTTCTATGCCTGATCTCTTATGTGTGAGTACTTATATTTATTTGATTGGTAATTCAAATATAAAAGAATTTAAGAAATATCTAGGAATACAGAGAGGATAATCTTAGTATTGCATGGAGGGTTGGATATCTAAAGTTTATTCGATATATATATTATTTGCAGGTGATGTTAGGTTATTCGGCCAGATTGTTGATTGACAAAAGAAATGTGTTGTTGCTCTATTATAAAATGATAGTAATGGCAGTATTCAGGATACAAATGCGGTAGGATGCGATAATCGCCATAGATGGAGACAATACTAATATGAATGATGAAGACAGAATGTCAACGACGATTCTTCAGCATACAGTAAAGAAGTATGATGAGGAACTTGCGCAAATCCGCGATCATGTGTTGACGATGGGCTGGCTTGCGGGAATGCAATTGAGAGACGCTTTAAAGACGTTAGCGATAACTGATAGTGTTTTGAGGGAAGGTGTTTTGCGTCGCGAATCTGATATGGATCAGATGGAGGTAGAGGTCGATGAAGCAATCCTTGAACTGGTTGCAAGGCGGTGTCCCATGGGGTCGGATCTACGCACTATCGTAAGTTTCTCGAAATCCGCTAGTGATCTTGAAAAAATCGGTGATGAGGCTGTACGAATAGTCGGATTTACACAAGAACTCACTGAAAGCAACTACAGTGAGTTAAATAAAAATGCCATATCGGAAATCGAAAGACTTGGTCAATTGGCGATTTCGATATTTCAAGATGCCATTGATTTGTTTGCGGAATGGGATGAAATCAAGGCCCAACAAGTTATATGCAGTCAGACAGACATGGACGGGGAGTTTCAACAGGAATTACAGCGTCTAATGACATACATTACTGAAGATTCCTTATTGGTTAAACAAGCTGTGTGTATGGCGTTAGTGGCAAAGAGTTTTGATCGAATAACCCATCATGCTCAAAATCTTGCAGAGTATGTTTATTTTGAGATAAAGGGTGTGGATGTAAGACTGGGAGACGTTCGGAGTGGTCTATAAAATAGGATGGGCGATGCAGGGGCAATGCAGCCTGACTTCAGGATGCATTGGCGCTGCATGAAGTGCTTGCGAGGTGCGTGATATTGCATTGAAATGTGAATCGATGCAGGTACTTCATTCACGTAGTGGTAATGAAGACCAAAATTCGCTGGAGTTGTTATGTACATGAATCAATCTACCCCCATATTGGGATTTGGTAATCAATATATCGCAAAAAATCTGAATGATATGATAGCCGAGGCTGCTTACTATAAAGCAGAAAAACGTAATTTCGAACCAGGACATCAGGAGGAGGATTGGCTCGATGCTGAAAGGGAAGTTATGGCTAGATTTGATGAACGATGAATTCAATCACCAGACATGGGATAACACATCAACGAAAGTGCTAACCGGGCATAGGATAATAAAGTCCACTGGGTTTAATCGACTGCCATCAATGGTAGTTATTAAATTAAAGTGATTACATACTGGCTCTCTGACCCAGACATCGATGAGTATATGTGGGTCAAATTGACCTGACCATTTCGAGGGATTTTTCGATCAGGGGCAGTATAATTTACAGAAGATTATCTTGTTGGTGCTTTGAGATACAACCTAGGTTGGAAGGTGCACGAAAAAAAATGCAGTACTGAATATTAGATAGCAAAAGAGAAGGAGTGCACCTTCCAGCCAGTATGTTTCACCGTCTTGAAAGACGAAGAGTGCAATTAGAATCCCGGTTAATACTGCAACCACTTCAAAGGAGTCATATAAATAAAGCATGGGGCGCCCAAGCAAGAAGCTTGTGAGCACAAGTAATGGTGCCACAAACATTGCAATTTGCATGCTAGAGCCAATGGCTATCTCGAGACTGATGTCTATCTTATCTTTTTTTGCCATCAAAATGGCCGAGGCATGTTCAGCGACATTTCCAATTAAAGGAATAACGATAACCCCTATAAATGCTTCCGGGAGACCGATTTCCTTCACCGTATTTTCTACGGAATTAACCAATAACTCGCTTTCAATTGCGACAGCGGCCGCTGTAATTGTTAGTATCAACAAACTAGTTGATAATTTTATAGTCGGTTCCGTATCAATCTGCGGATGATCGACCTGAATGAAAAGATTTCTGTGTGTGACAAAGGAAAATATTAGCCCCAATATATATATTAACAATAGTAGAAATGCCATCACAAGACTCAGCACGGTAAGTCCTTCATGAGTGTTGGGAGCGCCTTCATTGGTGATCTGAAACGCTAGAGGTACAACGATACTGACACCTGCGAAGCATAACAACGAAAAATTACTTCGAGCAATGTTTTTATCAAAGCGTTGAAATTTGTATAAAATACCTCCGTATAATATGCTTAACCCCAATACCAACATTATATTTCCTATTATGGAGCCAACCATGCTGGCAAGCACCAAGTTGTATAGGCCGGCCTTGACTGCAAAAAAACCTATAAAAAGTTCAGGTATATTGCCCATGGTTGCATTGACAAGTCCACCGATCTTCGGTCCGGTATAAATCGAGATTTGTTCTGTAGCATCCCCGATAATCATAGCGAGGGGCACTATTGCAAGACATGAACTCCCAAAAATCCAAGGGGCATCCAAGTCATAGAAATAGGCGAATAGGCTAACAGGTATGAATAAAAGCAATACATTAAACTTATTCAATGTCTTATCCTGCAGGTTTTTACAGATAACAATAAATGGTGAATATCGTAAGGTGTTATGATCTTGTCAATAAAACAAATGAATAGATGGTTGTCTTATAAATAAACACTTATTGATGTGCTGTTATTTAAGATGGGGCATTGATTGTAAGCTGCATCACCGAAAGACACGAGATAAATATGGACTTAAGAGCAGGAGAATAAATATGAATTCATTAACTAATGACTTGTGCAAAAGCCGCCCAATGGATAGCATTCTTATAGATCATTTGAATAATACAGTGCTATGTGGAAGTGTGTTAGAAAGATTATTTGCAGAAATTGAACGTCCGGATTCCTATATCGCTGAAATTAAGAGGTTGGAAGAAAAGGGTGACCAACTAACAGCGGAAGCCTATCACACATTAGAATCCAACACTTCTATTGAAGTAATACATATCAGCGAACAGTTGATTCAACGTGTAGATGATATTATTGATGGTATAAATAATGCGGCACGTATGATTGATATATTTAGACCAAAGAAAATAGAAGAAGCAGCACATGATCTGGTTGTAACACTGCTAATCATGATCGACAGACTACGGAAGGAAGTATCAACATATCCAGAAATTTCTGTTGAATCAGCCAGACTTTGTCGTGAAGAATTGAAAGCGAGAGAGGAGGAAGCTGACCTTATATATCATAATTGGAGAAAGAAGCAGTATCGTGTACTCGTTCTTCCATTGGTAGATGAATCAAACTGGACCGAGATATTGGGGATTCTGGAGCACACTACGGATGCTACTTACCATGCAGCAGTGATTATTGAGAGAGATGCCAGACTAAGGAGAAAAACCTTGTAAATATCATTAAAATCATCCTGCATGACATGATTCCATGAAGAGCAAGAAACAATATAGGTGGTGACTTAGAATAGTCTATATGCAATTAGCGCGTACTAAGGCGGCATAAGTTTCTGATGGACAATCACCAAATTGATCATAAGCGGATCGCTTTAAGCCCTTAGTATAATCGAGTGAAAATAAGCCAAATCTTGCGTCATAACTTCCCCATTCATAATTATCAAAAAGTGACCAATGCATATATCCGATGATGGGAACGCCTCTCCTAAGCATCGATAGGGCGCTCTTCCGTTTCTAGTGGAAATTAGCTTAGCCTGATGCGCTTTCATCACGGCTGTTGAGGTCATCTCGCATGGATTCCAATCTGTTGTTCACCTCCGCCTTGGGTCTTCAGGCGCCTTGGCAGGTGAAGGATGTTCGCTTTGAACCGGAACAGGGCGAGATTCATTTTGATCTGGCCTGCGAGGCCAAACGCTTGAGTTGTCCAGCCTGTAACCAGACGGATCAGCCGATTCATGATCGGGTTCAACGAACTTGGCAGCATCTGCATTTCTTCCAGTACAAAGCTTTTCTGCATGCGTCTTTGCCTCGAGTGAAATGCGGGCACTGCAAGAAGGTCACACAGGTGGGGGTGCCTTGGGCCCGACCCGGCAGTGGGTTCACCTTGCTGATGGATGCCCTGGTCCTGACCTTGGCCAAGAAACTGCCGGTGTCGGCCATTGCCCGCTTATTCGATGTCTCCGAGAACCGCGTCTGGCGAACGGTCAATACCCATGTCGAGGTGGCGCGCGCTGAGGCCACCTACGCGGACGTCACAGCCCTCGGTGTCGATGAGAAGTTCGTCGGTCGCCGCCTGGGGTATCTGACGATCTTTCATGATCCACTGGATCCCAAAACCATCGGCACGGTGGAGGGACGTAAGGCCGACACCTTCAAGAATTTCAAGGAGGACTTCATCGCTCATGAAGGACAGCCCGACCTCATCGAATTCATCACCATGGACATGTCCCGATCGTTTCAAGCCGGAGCACGGCAGCAGTTCCCGAACGCCCAGATCTGTTTCGATGCCTTCCATGTCTCCAAACTGGTGCATGACGCACTGGATGAAGTCCGCCGCAGCGAGGTCAAGCAAGAAGCCTCACTCAAGGGCGCCCGTTGGGCCCTGCTCAAGTCACCCAAGGACTGGTCCCTCCAGCAAATCACCGACATGCACTGGCTCCAACGCTCAGGATTGAAAGCCGCCCGAGCCTGGCGCATGAAGGAGCGTTACCAAGAGATTCACGCCCAGTGTCGAGCGGGTGCCGACCCCGAACCCCTATTGCGCGCTTTCATCTCCTGGACAAGACGCAGTCGCCTTGAGCCCTTCAAACGCTTGGGCAAGACACTCATAGCCCATCTACCCGGCATTCTGGCCGCTTACCGTCTCGGGGCCAGCAACGCAGTGGCTGAGAACCTCAACAGCCAGATTCAGGCGGCTATCGTCAGGGCAAGGGGATTTAAGTCACTCAGAAACCTCACCAATATCATCTTCCTGACCACCGGCAAGTTGCAAAACCTTCCGGCCAACCCCTTCACTCAAACCGTCACCCTATGACACGTTCCACTCAAAACGGGAGAGAGCCATCGATAGGACTTCACCAATGTGCAATACGAGATATTGACTTCTGAGCATCCCATCTCTTCGTTGAATGCTGTGGTTGTTTTTATGTCTTCGATGAGCCATTCCATTTTCAGCAATGAGTAAGGGTTTAGAGTTATAGTCCTTTGTATAAAACTCACTGAATAAACTTAACCCCTCCGGCAAAACTCGCCAATCCCACCACTTACTAAAGAAGCTATACTTAATAGTGTTGATATAATCACAATGACTATAAGTTAGATCAACTAGGCGTGGGACCTTAAAATAATGTGCAGTAAATGGATCATAGTAATCTATCGCTATTAAATCCAATGCTGATTCCCTGGGGGATTGGTATAGACATTTGAGTGCAGGACTAAACGAATCTTTCGTTAGCTGCTTCTGGATGAAATGATTTAAAAGTCGATTAGCAATCATTCCAAAAATCTGATGGTAAGGACTTAGGATAGACGTGATATGCGAAGATAGAAACCGCTGAAATTCATCGTGCTTATAAATGAGTGTGTGATAGTGGTCTGTAACATGTATTTGTCTTTCCCTCATGTGTAGCAGGTCGAATATAAACTTATCCAGCCAATATATATCGCTAGTGTAATTATTGATTGTTATATACACCTGTCCCCAGTTATGGGCAAGATAGATATCATGGATAAGGTTGTAGGTTTTAATGTGAGTTATTAACAGGTTATTTAAAGCTTGTATGGAAGTATTGACCCCACCTCTATATGATGAAGGGAACTGCGAGGTTAAATAAGTATTCATCACCAGCATGTTCGGTTCATTGATGGTTATGAAGTAACGTAATGGAGCCTTTCCCTTGCTATTAAGATAATTATTTATATCGATGACCACCTTTTTGACATAATTTAGAAATAGGTCAGTCGTCTCAGATGATAGCCATGGATCCTGACCCAACCATGCTGGATGAACAAAATGGTGCAAAGTAATGATGGGTTCCAGACCATTTTCCAGGCAGGAATCCAGCATCATGCAATACTTTAGGATGGCAGACCTATCAAATTCAGGTATTGCATTCAGCAATAAATGTGGTGCAGGTTGAACCCTGCTCCATTCGATACTGAGCCGAAAAGCGTTTAGGCCTAATCGTTGGCACATCATGAAGTCATGATGATAATGCGTCCAGAATCCTGCGGCTTCTCCAACGGGATCGACCAGATTATCTGCCTCAGCCTGAGCCCAATTCGTTTGTGGTTGACCAGGGCCATTATATCCACCTTCTGATTGATAGGCCGAAGTGGCTACTCCCCAAAGAAAGCTGGATTTCATCTGAAACGATGATAAGAAATATTCGTAGAATTACAACAATGAACTATATCTTTTCAGGTTATTTTGAGAGCTAACGGGTATATTGTCATTTAGAAGTGTATCTGCAATAGTCTGAGAGGCTTTGATTTTTGCTAATTTAAGCGAATTATGACTCATGTCACGCAGTTTCTCAGGGTTATCCAAAAGCCTTTGAATCTTATAAGGAAGGTTGCTTAATTCATGACACTTGACAGCAGTTCCCTGTTCTAAGAGATGGTCGCAATTGCGTTCTTCTTGGCCAGGAATAGGATTAACAATACACATTGGTATTCCACAAGCTAATGCTTCCGCAGAAGTCATACCACCTGGCTTGGTAACAATTATCGTTGAAATCTTCATAAGTTCGTGCATCTTGTCAGTGTAGCCAATAACCTTGAACTGATTCTGCTTGAACTTTGTGAGTTCATTTATTCTCCGCGTAAGTAACTCATTTCTACCGCATACTACGATTATCTGAGTATCACTATGTAGATCAAATAAGCGTTCCACCATAAATTCAGTACTTGGCATTCCTGATGCGCCTGCCGAAAGTAATATAATTGGTTTTTCAGGGTTAAGATTTAGAAGGTTACATTCTTTGATTCTATTAATAGGATCTTGAAATATTGGATCGATAGGAATACCTGATACGGTTATACGCTCTGATGGTAGGCCTAAAGTGGTTAAGTAGGCTTTTGTTTCCTCCAAAGCTACAAAGTAACGATGAAATGCGCGGGAAAGCCACATCGCATGAAAGTTAAAGTCGGTCACTACAATAGAGAGTTTAGCCTGTAGCTTTTTTGTTGCTATTAAATGTGAAATGATACCTGCAGGCATGAAATGTGTGCAGACTATGATGTGAGGGTCAAACGCACGAATAAGCTTTACTAGTGGTCGTGTGTTGAGGCGATCGAGCATTATGCGCATTTTATCTGTGCGCCATGGCTCATCACTGGTCTTGTACCACCAGCCTAAAAAGTTTGGAGCAGAATTTACAAGAGAGTTGTAGAATTTTGAATAGAAATCTCGAAATAGCTTATTCGTATATTGGAGTGCATCCATATTAATGACATCTGTCACCCTTGCATCCGCTGCAAATGTTTTTTCAAGAGCACTGGCAGCCTTGACATGGCCGGCGCCAGCGCTGACAGACATAATCAATACTCTTGATCCTGATTGATGTGAATGATCCGGCACTAAGAAGCCGGACCTATCTACTACATTGGTTGGTTGCTTCATCAATATAAATCTTAATATATGAGCAGGATATGTCAGAGCAAATGTCGCGTGATGATGATATGCCATCAATCCTGATCATGACCATGGATCCGGGTGAGTATACCCATGGTAAGCGCGATAAATGTTCCAAATATGATAATGATGGTACTGATCGATAAGTCGACTTTTAACATCAGAGCATAGCCGCCTAGCATTAATAAAATAGATATATTCTCGTTAAGATTTTGAACAGCGATAGAATGGCCGGATCCCATAAGTAGATGACCTCGATGTTGCAATAGTGCGTTCATTGGTATTACAAATGTACCCGCCAATGCTCCTATAACAATGAGCATAAATACGGCCAACCACAGGGTGCTAACCCAGACCATTGAGACTACGACAATTCCCATGACAATTCCCAATGGCAATACTTTGACGGAATGATTCAAGGGAACAAATTTCGCCGCAATAATAGAACCTAATGCCAGGCCGACGGCCACCAAGGCAGTGAGTTGAGTTCCGCGCTCAATATCCAGACCTAGTGAAGAAGCTGCCCATGCCAGAATTATGAATCTTAACGTGGTGCCAGCACCCCAGAACAAGGTTGTTACCGCTAATGACACCTGGCCCAATGGATCTTTCCATAATAGGGTAAACCCATGCCAAAAATCGCGGATAAGGAATTTTAGATTGAATTGTTCCAACGCATGTTCAATAGGAAGGTGGGGTATGAATATGTTGAATATGGCAGCGGTAAAATATAATAACAAAATAATTAGTATGGCAAATTTAGGTTGTGCATTTTCGACAAAGAAGTATGTGATATGTTCAATTAGCCATGGTGGCATGACAATATGACTGCCGATAAGTATTCCGCCAATGATCGCACCAAGAATCACGGCGCAGACTGTTAAACCTTCCATCCAGCTATTCGCCCATACTAGCCTCTCCGCAGGCAAATATTCGGTAAGTATTCCATACTTGGCAGGTGAGTAAATGGCTGCTCCTAAGCCTACTAATCCATAGGCGGTTAATGGGTGTACTCCTAAAAGCATGGCAAGGCAACCGAAAATCTTGATGGCATTGCTTATGAACATGACCTGACCTTTTGGTAGAGCATCTGAAAATGCTCCAACAAAGGGTGATAATATAATAAATGCAAGTACAAATGATTGCTGTAATAACGGGGTTTGCCAGCTAGGTGCTTCAAGTGAGTTAAGTAATGAGATGGCAGCGAACAATAACGCATTGTCTCCCAAAGCGGAAAAGAATTGAGCTGTCAGAATAATATAAAATCCCGTATTCATTGCTCAATTGTTCCTAAGGTTGAAGATATCAAAGTTAATTGCTCTCGACTTTGCCATCTTATTAATTCCAATCTTCCATCATAATGTTCGACTATTCCAGTGCAGCTCTCAACAAAATCTCCAGTGTTTACGTAAAGAAACCCATCAAGATTTTTGATCTCAGCGTGATGGATATGCCCGCAAATAACACCATCCAGGCCTTCGTCACTTAATGTATTTACTATGCTCTGTTCATAATCTGAAATGAACTGGACCGCATTCTTGACCTTGAATTTTATGAAAGCCGCGAGGGAAAAGTGTGAGCGAATGCCAAAGATACGTCGTATTGCTCGAAACAATCGATTGACCTCTAGTAGGAAGTCATACCCTTTGCTACCTAGTTTAGCAATCCACTTGTGATATTTGGCAATAGTGTCATATTCATCGCCATGTACAACCAGAAATCTTTTTCCGTCAGCAGTAGTGTGTATGACAGAGTTCTTGACTACGATGTCACCGAAAACATAATCATTATAGTCACGTACATTTTCATCATGATTTCCTGGTATATAGATAACACGTGTGTCATGCCGGGCTTTACGAAGAATTTTTTGAATGATGGTATTGTGGTCTTTAGGCCAATAGACTTTCTTGGATAATGCCCAGAAATCAATGATATCGCCGACAAGATAGAGGACATCACAGTCATTATGCTTGAGGAAATCAAGTAAAATATCTGCTTGACACTGAGTGGAACCTATGTGTAGATCGGAAATGAAGATCGTTTTGTATTTATTCATGGTTGTCCTATTTACACATCGTCCCACTCAAATGATGTCTTAGAATTAAACTTGAAAGAAAATAGGTTCAGGCTTTGTATGTGTTGTATTCATTTTCGAGTGCCATGTTGGTAATCTCATGTAGCATAAATATCCAACTGGAGAAGACTTGTTCGTATTCATTTTCGCGTTGTACTGTGGGTAATAGCTGATTGATTGATTTTAGATTTTGTCGTAGGAAATCAACGTCCCTAACACTCAATTTTTCGCCAAGCTTCATGCGCGTATGTATTCTGAGCATGCGTGGCATAAGTTGTGAACTGAGATTGATGAGTTGAGTGGTGATGACACCTTGTTCCTTGGGAGATAGTAATAAAATCATGGCACGTATGTAATGGTTTAAATTTATGGGTTCAGTGAATTAAATAAGGGGGCAAACGGGATCGTTCTCTTTGGGGTAAAAAAGTTTAATATGACAAAGGTGTATACCGATATGTCACTCAAATCGGAAATCATCTATTCTGTCTTATTGTATAGTTATTTACTGATATTAAATCGGGTTTATGGATTGGGTGGATAACAGGATGTGTATTTATGAGCAGCCGCACCATAGACAGGCGGAGGCTACAGGCATAGTAAACTTAGGCTGTAAGTCTTCAAGTAGAGAGACACATGCTAACAGTGATAGCGTGTACTACTCTAATCAGTCGACATTATGAGCAATCAATGGCACTGTTACGATTAAGAAATCGTTACAGTTTGATGAAGCCGGTATGACAGTGAGAAAACTGGATTAAAATGTGGGTAGAAAACGTCTGTAGTTGAGTGGGATTGAGGTGATGTCAATGAGAAATTGGCGTTTGCATATAGTGTGTACACTTATGCTTATCAACGATGTGTCTGAATATCAACAGTCCTTGCATATTGGCTCAGTACTGCCTTCAGTTCGCTGAGATTTATTGGCTTGGATAGGAAATCGTCTGCACCAGCTTTTTGAGCGGCCAATCGTTCCTCCGCGAAAACCCCAGCGGACAGAATAATAACTGGAATATGCGACAAGCATTCGTTGCCTTTGATTTCTTGCGTAGCATGAAGTCCATCCATGACTGGCATCTGCACATCCATTAATATGACGTCAAAGTCTTTGGGACTTCCCTGAAGTATCTCCAATGCTTCCTTGCCATCCATGGCCAAGGTGATTGATGTACCCTCCTGTAGGAGTGCACGTTCGAGTATGGTTAGATTTATGCGTTTATCATCAACCGCGAGAACTCTCAATCCATTCAAATCATAGTCAGGATGAGTGCAAATGTCTGAGTTTTTTTTGTCATGGGGTAGTGGATATCCACTTCCTCTTTTGAAGGGTATCTCAAACCAAAAAATGCTGCCCTTATCTGGTTTACTGGAGACTCCCAGCTTACCTCCCATAAGCTCAACCAAGCGGCGGCTGATGGCAAGTCCCAATCCAGTGCCACCGTAGCGACGTGAGATGCTATTGTCTGCCTGAATGAATGGGTGAAATAGAGTGTCCTGAACATCTGGATGGATACCAATACCTGTATCATGTACTTCCAGACGGTATACTATGGCACGGTCTGTGTCTTCAAACGGTGTGACGATTAATTTAATTTCTCCATGACGGGTAAACTTTATCGCATTGGAAACCAGGTTTAACAAAACCTGTTCCAATCGCAGAGCATCACCCATGAGTTCATCCAAGTCATTATTTATTGAGGGAAGGTGTAATGCTAAGCCCTTTTCAATAACTTTATGCCTCAGTAAATTATCTACACGTCCAATCACTTTGCTGAGTAGAAAGGGTTGCTCTTCTATGCTTAAATGACCAGCTTCAATTTTAGAAAAGTCCAGAATATCATTGATGATGTGGAGCAGAAAATCGCCGCTTTCAATGATTTTACGTAATAGTTCCCCCTGGGTTTCTGTATGGGGTTCATTCTCCAGTATCTGAGTAAGCCCCAGGATGGCGTTCATGGGCGTTCGAATTTCGTGGCTCATATGAGCAAGAAAGTGATTCTTCGCTATATTAGCGGCATTTAATTCGGCGGTCCGTTCCGCTACCTGATGTTCAAGCGAATTGTTCAACGTACGATATTGTTGCTCACTATTTTGTAGGGCTATCAGTATGTTCTTGCGATCCGTGATATCTTGATGTGTGCCTATGGCACGTATCGGTTCACCTCTGGCATTCCAGCATACTATGGCGCCACGACATAAAATCCAATGGACTCGTCCCTCTTTGTCGATCATCTGACATTCCAGTTCGATGTTACCGCTACGTAGCATCTCCTTGGCTTTTAGTAGCATGTCATGTCTGTGTTCAGGGTGTAGCAAACCTACCCAGGTTTCAAGATTACCCGGCAGTTCATCGGGAGCATAGCCTAACATCTTGAAAAAACCTGGACTGTAATAAAACTTACCTGATTTCAAATCGCCATCCCAGAGTCCTTCGCTACTCACCTCCATCGCCAGACGAAAACGTTCCTGACTCTTGAATAATTCCAGTGTGCGCTCATTGAGTTCAGCCGTACGCTCGCTGACACGCTTTTCGAGTTGTTCGTTAAGTTCACGATTCAATCGCTCGACATGTTTGCGAATACTGATATCACGTACAGTGGCAAAAAATTTATCTGAATTAAGCACTTTGGCAGTAATCTCGCCTGGAAATGTGGTTCCATCCTTGCGCTTGTGGAGCCATTCGTGTTGTCTGACTTCTCCACTGAGCAGGCGCGGTGCGATTTCACAAATATGGGGTCGCTCATCCTCGGCGAGAATATCCGGTAGTTGTAAACGAATAAGATCCTCGCGAGAGTATCCCAATAATGTTACGGCAGCGGGATTGGCGTCAATTAACCGGAAATCAATCCCTAGCAGGAATATGGCGTCCAGGGATTGATTAAACAGATTGAGGAATTGCTCCAGGCTTCTGCGCTCTGCAGACTCGGCTTCGCGAAGAAGACGCTCATCGTTGCGCTTTCGAATTTGCCAGGCCAAGGCTACCAATAGGCCAACCATACCCATGATGGCCAATAAACCCATATCGAGTATCCACATATCCCGCCGACCTGGAGCAAATATTTCCGCGTGGTTAACCTTCACCATCAATATCCAAGGGGTGTTGGGTACGGATAAAGCAATAGCGGCTACCGGTTGTAGATTTGGGTCAATGCCTTCGATGAGACCTGGTGCGCCCTCTATGGCACGCGCCACAGTGGCATCGAGCAACTTGAGGGGCGGCCGTATCGAAACGGATTGACCATTGGCCTGCTGGAGCGAAAGGACGTCGTTACCGTCTCGTCGGATCAGTTGGGTTTCGATTGCTGCGCCGGAATAAGGCCTGGATTGCAGCAATGGTATCAACTGCCGGCGCGGATCGATGAACAAGATAATGGCTCCGGCGGGGCGTAAATTCTCAAAGAGCGGGGCCACCAGACTGAGGTACGGAACCGGATACCATTGCCCCTGATGCAGGTCAGTCATTACCGGCTGAAAACTTCGCCAGCTTTCATATAAGGCGGCAAGGGTATCGGCGTCCAGGCCAATTGCCATGGGGTCGAACGTGTTCAGCCTGACATTGGATTGATTATCGACGAGGACATAGTCAAAATAGCCGTAAGGCTGTCGCAATGGCTCCAGGTAAGACTGCAATTCCACGAGGATATGCGGGTCAGGCAAGCCCCCCAACCATTGTATGAGCCCTTCGGCCAATAAGCGGTTGCCCGTCAATAATTGCGCGTCTACAAGTCTTTCGCTACGCCAAACCTGTATTTGATCGACTTTTTGTCGGGCGATGTCCGATAGCCGTTCCTGAACCCGGTTATGAAGATTCCGGTCCTGGAAGTCATAAACGGAGATGCCGCCTATCACCAGAACCGAGATGTACACCCATACAAAATAGCCGATTTTCATCATTTACTCCTGATCGGCAAGAAAGCCAAGCTAGGAATCCGCTATTCAGCGTGCCACTTAGCCGAAGTGCTTATTGCCGGCCGGCTGGTGCACGTAACATACAGTAGTACTGTGACGGTTGTATTATTGTGAGGTGATGCGGTTCTTCCACCATTTATATTCTAATCTTCACGCCGATTACCGCTCGAGCATGAGAATGAGCGGTAGACTCCGTGGCTAGAGATATCTATGTTGGTGTGCGGGCGGATAATCCCATTGATGGCGTTAAAGTACTTAAATGACTCTTCCGCCCATGATCCGGGCACTTAGAAATGCCATTTTTGACAGGTTTCATTCTTGAGCACCTCATGCTGGCTGAGATGCTCAAGTTTAACGGGACGTATCCGTCACGCCAGAAGCTTGAAGCGGATTGTGGCTAGTGATGTCAGGCGGAACCCAGCACCGGAATCTGACTGGCTTGATCACGGATCCGGGCAGCCTTGGAGTAGTGTCGAATGGCGGCGGCGCCTATCAATTGCGTCGTTGCCATGACCGTGATGCCCGCCGTAGGGATTGCCGCAAGTCGATGCCAGTTCAAAGCGGTGATCAGGAATGGCGTTCCAGCCGCGATACCTGACGCCGCGACGATACTCATCATTTCGGCGACTCGCGCCTGGTCATCGATATCGTGACCGTATAACAGGGCGATCTCCAGGATCAAATAGAGGTGCATACGGGTCATGACGGAGGCGCCACCGGCAAACCCCCCAAATTTCAGGGCGCTGCCCGCCAAAGGTATCATCTGTGGTAGATAAAGTAGGGCGCCTCCCAAAAAGGATAGGGTACTTTGTGTGTTGATCAGGCGACGGGCCAATTTGTCAGGTGGCTCCCCGGGGTAGAGTGCCTTTACCCGTTGCACCACACGACGCACCTCGCTTTTTCGCAAGCGTAGAAAAAAGTAGAAGAACTGTTCTGTGCCTATGCTCTGCAGTTTTGGCGACTTGCGTCCTCTGCCGGTGGCCATGGGCAGTTTATTCGTTCCAATGTCTTCCTTTAGCGCATCCGCGGCTAACGAGAGAGTTTCATTGGATTTCGCCGGCCCTTGATGCAGTGCCGACGAGAGGCGAATTCTTTTGGTCATACGGTTCCACTCCTGTGCGGTGAATGTTCAGAGTTCGACGATAGTCTGTAGCCATTCCAATAGACGGAGTAGCTCAGCAGCTCCCTTTCCCTTTGGTTCGAATTCGTTGATGGATTTACCCACGGTTAACGAATTGATGTAGGCGGTACGGTGGGTCAGTCTTATCGGTGCGACTGGGATACCATATCCAGAAATGGCCTCGGCAGCTTCTTCAGCGAGCGTGCCGCGTGGGGGAATGGCGTTTAGAATCACTATCCCCGGTACGCCGGCCAGATTGATCAGATCGATCGTATGCCGTATGGCACGCAGATCGAGTATGGCCGGTCGGCATGGAATGAGCACCAGGTCGGCCGCTCGTGCCGCGGCAAGGGCCGCGCTTTCCGAATGCGGTGCAGTGTCGATCAGGACGAGACGGGTGCCCGATTCCTTGGCTGCGGCGATATGCTGCGACAAGCGGTTGGCTTGTGCTGAAATCACAGCGGGTAACGTCTCCTCCCTGCTGTCACTCCAGCTTGCAGCGCTGGCTTGAGGGTCCAGATCGATCAGGGTTACTGGACAGTCAAGCTCCCTGGCCGCGACCACCGACAGATTGATGGCCAGCGTCGTTTTGCCCGTACCCCCTTTCTGAGACAGTATGGCCAAGGTTTTCATCAGGATGGTCAGCTAAATCAATATCCGTAGTAGAAGCGGGTTGGCCATAAGACGATACGCAACGATTTCCCCGAGCCCAGGGATTACCTAAAAGTCGCTGCTCAGATCAGATATTCCTTGTGTCGCAAGTCTATTCCAGTCACCTCATAGATACCATACTCGGCAAGGTTCACGGAGTGATGAGCAATACGCTCAAGGGATCTGGAGAGTAACGCCAGCAAAATTCCCTGATCGGCGGAAAGATGACCCGCCTTCATGTAGGTCAGCGTTCGAGTGAGGCCCAACTCGAAAAGCCCATTCATCAGGCGGTATCCCTCAATGATCTGTTGGGCCTGATGTTCATCCCAGTTTTCGAATAGGCCAAACGCAGATTCGTAATGCGAGAGAACCATGCCGGCCACTTTTTCAATTTCCCGGATTTGTTCGGTGTTTAAAGCGCCAAGTTGTTCTGCGTTGTTCTCCAGCAGTACCAGACTGGCAATGCGTGTGGCTTCATCGCCAATTTTTTCGAGCTCACCCACGCTTTTCAATACCGTGAGCGCCTCGCGCAGATCGGAACCAAATGGGGAGTTGCGTGCAAGCAGATCCAGTATCTCCCTATCGGTTTCCACTTCCAGTTGATCCACCTTGTCGTCGCGGCTCTTGACCTTCAGGGCCAGTTCAAGATTACCGGTCTTGAAAGCCGTCAGGGCATCCTTGAGTTGGCTGTGGACTTCATGACCCATGGTCGTCATCAACAGACGCAGGTGCGAAAGTTCGCCATCGAGTCGTTTGTAGGTATGAAGGGCAGGGCTGATCTCTTTCATTGGAATGGATAATCCGGGTAGCTCACGGGGTTATGCCTGAATGTCATGTCATTCGCCTCGGCATGCAGATATTGGCAGTCGTGACCTTATGGGAAGTACCGAATACCGGTTATTTTCGCTTAGCGTAACCGCTCGGCCTTATCGGTCAATTCCCACGGCACGGTTGTAGTCGACCTTCCAATGTGACCCTGAACGGGCAGATTGCGGTAGAAGCCGGATTGATGCAGCGAGGGAAGATGGCGTAGGTTGAAATCCCGAATGATGGCGCCCAAGCGGAAATCAAAAACAGACTTGAGTCGTTCGCCAATGGCATGATCGTCAATGATTCCCGTGCCGAAAGTATGTACCTGAATACTGATGGGGCCCGCATGGCCAATGGCGTAACTGAGCTGAACCTCGCACTCTTCCGCCAATCCGGCAGCGACCACATTCTTGGCTGCATAGCGTGCCATATAGACTCCCACACGATCGACGCGCGAGGGATCCTTCCCGCTCAGCGCCGAACCACTGTGACGGGCATAGGCGCCATAGGTGTCAGCCGCGGTCTTGCGGCCCGTCATGCCCGAGTGGGAGCCGGGACCACTCTTCGGAAAAGCGCCCTGCGGATTGATGAAAATTTCACTGGCGGCGTCGGGTTTGAGGGCATCACCGGCAAACATCGGTGTAATGACTTCATGAATCAGGTTCGCTCTCAGTTCCGCGGGATCGGACGGTTTGCTGGCCACGCTGCCGGCAATGATGGTGATCCCGGCGATTCGCGCCGGGTTACCCTCGTGATATTCCACACCGACCTGAACCGTGCAGTCCGGCGAAAGGCCGCTCACCTTTTTTTGCTTGCGGGCCGCAATAAGCGCTCTCGCCAAGCGGTTGGCAAGACTGATGGGCAGTGGCATCAACTCGGGCGTCTGAGTGCAGGCATAACCAAACACGGAGACTGGACTGTGTGCCGTGAAGCGATCCAGTTCAACGGGACTCAGGTCGCGCTCATCCGCCTGCGCGCGCATGGCCGCAGGCATTTCGATCAGGCTGGTTAAGACCGAACAATTGGCGGCATCGAAGTCCTGCACCTTATAGCCGGACTCGCCAAGCACCGCGCGCGCCACGTCCGGTATATCGATACGGGCGTTGGAAGCAAAGCGCGCGGCCAAAAACAGGACATTCTTGGACAGAGCGGACTCGGCGATAATGCGGGAATAGGGATCCTTCTGCAGAAAGCGGTCGACTACCGCGTCGCTGATGCTGTCGCATAGACGATCGGGATGGCCATCGGTCACGGTCTCGGAAGTAAACAAAAAGGATGGTTTCATACGGGTTCGGGCTCCGTGTCGCTGGTTAAGCGCAAGTTTTTGCTGGCTTCATTGATAAGGAAGGGGGCAACCGTACCGGCAAGCACCATGGCGAGATCGGCCGGACCCATGGGCGCCAGACGCAACAGTCCGCGCAGCGGCGGTACGAACAGGGTGAGCGCCTGTAGGCCGATCGAGCCGGCGATGGCCAGGTTCAGGTAGTGATTGCCCGAACGTTCACGGTTCAGGAAGGTGGTGTCTTCCGAGCGGCAACTGATGGATTGCAGGAACTGAGCCATGGTCAGCGTCATGAAGGTATTGGTGCTGGTCAGGGGGCCTGCGCCATATCGGGCCGCGCTCAGGGCAAACACACCCATGGCTCCTGCCGTGATCAGACCGGACTCCCGTAGCAGCCGATAGGCATCGCGCCGGCCAATGATTGGGTCGGCGGGGTCGCGCGGAGGCTTCCTCAGGACATTATGTTCGGGCGGCTCCATGGCCAGCGCCAGGGCAGGAAAGACGTCCGTGACCAGGTTGATCCAGAGCAACTGCATGGGATTCAGCGCTTCGCCGAATCCGAGCGCCGTGGTGAAGAGCATCACCTCGATCTCGCTCAGGTTGGTTGACAGCAGGAAGCGCAGGCTCTTGCGGATATTGCTGTAGATGGTTCTACCCTGCTCGACTGCCGTGATCATGGTGTGCAGGTTATCGTCTTCCAGCACCACGTCGGCCACCGAGCGGGCCACATCCGCGCCATGCTTGCCCATGGCAACGCCCACATCGGAGGCTTTCAGGGCCGGTCCGTCATTGATGCCATCGCCGGTCATGGCGATGACGCGCCCGCTCTTCTGCAAGGCTTGCACGATGCGCAATTTATGGGCAGGGCTGACCCGGGCGAAGATGGTGGTGTCCGCCACGATATTGGCGAGTAGCTCGGGCTCGAGTTTCTCCAGGCTCAGCGAGTCGAGGATTTCCAGGCTCTTATGGTGGCTGAGACCCAGGCGCTTGCCCACGGAATAGGCGGTGGCGCTCTGGTCGCCCGTGATCATCACGGTTTCGATGCCCGCCTCATGAAACTGTGCCATCAATTCCGGCATGCCCGGGCGGATGATATCCTCCATTCCAATGAGGCCCAACCATACCAGTCCGCTCGGTGTTTCCACGTCGGGCTGATCGGAAAGACCATAAGCCACGCCCAGCACCCGCAAGGCATCACTCGCCATGCTCTCGTTGATGTCGAGGATGGATTGCCGCATTTTGCGAGTCAGCTTGATCCGTTCCCCGCCGCAGAGCCACTCCGAGCATAAGGCCAGTACCTCCGACGGACTCCCTTTGACCGCCAGGTAAAAGCCCCCGTCGGCAAGCCTATGAGTGCTAAGCATGTAGGGGCGATTCTCCGCGCGGTGGTGTAGCGCGACCAGGGGATAGCCTGCGCGTAGGTCGGTGCCGCGTATGCCGGCAAGCTGCGCCGCCTCCACCAGAGCGCACTCGGTCGGAGAACCTTCCAGCCCGCTGCCAGGGGTGCTTTCGTTGATCGTGACTTCGCTACAGAGGATGACGACCTCCAGCAGCCGCATGATTTCGGGATGTTCCTCCATCGAGCAGGGCTCACCCTCCATGTTCCAGTAGCGATCATCCCGCAACACGATTGAGTGTTGGTCGGTCCGGATGGAGACGACCTTCATTTGATTCATGGTCAGGGTTCCGGTCTTGTCCAGGCAGAGCACCTGTACGGAACCGAGGCTTTCCACGGCTGGCAGTTGCCGAATCAGGACCTTGCGGCGGCTCATCTCGCGAATACCCAGCGCGAGGGTGGTCGTCGCCACGGCGGGCAGACCTTCGGGTACCGCCGCCACGGCCAGTGAGATCGAGGAGTTGAGCATTTGCATCCAGCCCATGCCGCGCAGCACACCGATGCCAAATACCAGACAACAGATGCCGGCGCTGAAGGCCGCCAGTTGCACGCCCATGTGGTCTAGCTGGCGCTGCATGGGGGTATCCGGCGTCTCCACCGCGCCCACCAGGGCCTGAATCGCACCGATTTCGGTCTGCCGGGCGGTGGCGGTGACGACCGCCAGTCCGCTGCCGCCGGTGACCACGGTGCCCATGTGCACCATATTGACCCGTTCACCCAGCGGGGTCTCCGCGAGACAAATGGATGCGGCATCCTTCTGCACCGGCAGGCTCTCGCCGGTCAGTGCGGCTTCATCGACGGTCAAGCTTTTGGTACTCAGCAGTCGGGCGTCGGCGGGGATATAGGCCCCGGGGGTGAGGACCAAAACATCCCCGGGAACCACCTCGGCCAGAGGTATCTCTACGCGCTGGCCCTCGCGCAGGACGGTGGCCTGGGTGGGAAGCAGATTGCCCAGGGCATTGATGGTTTTTTCGGCGGAACTTTCGGTGAGATAACCGATGATCGCATTGATCACCACAACGCCGCCGATCACGATGGCATCCGCTATGCCACCCGTCGCGATCGATACGGCGGCTGAGATGCCCAGCATCGCTACGGGGATGCTCATGAACTGTTCCGCCGCCATCTTGAGGGCAGAACGCTTCCGGTTTTCATCCAGCAGGTTGGGGCCATAGGCCGCCAACCGGTGCAGCGCAATGGCCCGACTGAGTCCTTGTTCCTCACTTTCCAGCATGGCAACCGTAGCGGCAGGAGATTGCGCGTGCCATTCGAAGCGTGGCGGTGCCGTTGAACTCGCCTGGGGAGCGGCGTAACGAGGCGCCTTGGGTTTTGTTGGCGATTTGACAGTCCTGGCGGGGCGAGATTTTCTGGGAGAGGTGGGCAATGCCTCGGTGTCGGCCTGGGTACGAATGGGGCCGACCAGCGTGTGCAGATCCTTGTAGAGTTTCGCCGGTCCGGCCAAATCCGGATTGAAGAAAATCAGCAGGGAACCCGTCAGTGAATTGCCTTTGACGGACTCGACATAACCCATTCCCATGATGGCCTTTTCCAACTGACCCAGGCGTTCATCCTGACGATATATGGACAGTACCTTGAGGCGGACTCGCCCCGGATAGATTTGATTAACGACCTCGGCAGCGTATTTCTGGGACATGAGTCAATGAACGACCTTGTTAACGAAGGTTTCCCCTCGCGCCAACAGTAAGTGGGTGAGGTGTGGTTTGGGGAGAACTGGCGGCAGTTGGCACGTTAACCACCCAGCATGAAGGCCAGCAGCACTCCGGCGATGATGTTGCCGCCGATACCCACCAACAGTTCTCGGGTAAAAAATGCCGCAGGCTTCATCTTGCCCAGCCTGGGGTTCTTGTGTTTGAGGGAGATTTCGATCTTGCCGTCCTGGATGGAACTGACGGCCTTGTGGACCACGTCGAGTATCTGCGCTTCGCTATGAAAGGCGGGATGGTATTTGATCAGGATCGTTCCGGTGATGATATTGGCTTCGGCATGATAGATGCCTTTGGCTTCCGAATGATGCAGCAAGGTTTGCTTCAACATTTCCGCATAAGTCTGCTTGTGACGCAGCATCGGCACATAGAGCCGGAGGCGGTTGGGAACCTTGTTATGCACCACGCTGATGATGTCCTGCATGATGTCTATTTCCGGATTCAGCGAGCGAGTGGGTTATTTCTGGGCATTCCCATTCATCTCCCGCAGCACTTCCAGGGCGCGCCACAGGAGGGGAATGGCCGGCTGCATGATGTTTCCGCGCCACAACTGTTTGACTCCCAGGGCGAGAAAGAGCAGGAAAAAAATGGAGTTGGAGTCCAGGTGACCACGACTGCCAGTACTGATCATGTGATTGACCTGTCCCAGGTGGTCGGAAAATATCTCACCCACGGTTTTCAGGGGCGGAGGGTTGCTTTCCAGCTTGAAGACCCGATGTTGTCGGGCCTGGCGAGCCACCTGAGCGAGGTTGCCATTCGGCGTGAAGCCAATGAGTGCGCTTGCGGCCCGGCAGTTGATTTGAACCTGTGCCACGCCGGGGCACTCACGCAACCAGGTTTCAAGCTGGGAGAAAAACAATCCGTCCCCACGCTTGCCTGGCAGCTTGATGCGCGCCCGACCGGGCACGGCATGTACGACGTAGGCCTGGAGCATCTCACTCAGCCTGAGTCTCGATAATGACCTCTTCCATGGACTCTTCGGCCGCCGTGAATGCAGACTTGTCCGCCACCAATTCCGCCTTCACTTCCGCCATCATGTCCTCAAGGTCCTCGCTCATTTCGGCAATGGCCTCACGTCCCTTTTCCACCAGGAGCAAGCTTGATTTAAGCGCCGCCCGTGCAAACGGACGTCCAACCGAAAGGATGGCGGGTATCGCGGCCACGCCGGCGATCGCCACGCCCAATCCAAGCGCTACTCCCTTGGCGGTATCGTTCTTGAGCAGTTCATCGATGTTCGGGATATTTGCCATCTGTCAGAATTCTCCTTCATTGAATAGGGGGTGCCCTCAAGAGAGGCATGTGTCAGGGACCATAAGCAGCAAGGATGGGGAAATAGCCATTCTTGTGCTTGATTTGATTATAGTGCTCCTTGATTAGCGCGTGACTGTATTTTCGTTCCAGCCGGCGGAGGGAAAAATGGCCGCGGGCGACGTTTTGGAAATGCTCGATAAACATGTTGTTGATGATGGCGCCACCCGCGGCTCCGACCAGGGGAATCATTTCGGCGGCGGCTTTTTCAGAGATAACGACACCGAACCGACGGCTGATCGTGCTGACCAACTGTACGAGGGCCGGTGGCTTCGCCACACTGCTCTGGCTCAACTGCGCCAGATACCGGCTGGCTTCTGCAATGGGTGCTTCCAGCGCCAGTCTGAGCCCATAGTAACCGGTATCGGCCGCATCATCTTCATCCGTACGACCGCCCAGGGCAAAGACTGCCATGCAGGCCAATCGGGTGTCCATCGAGGACAGGTCCTCCCCTTCCCGACGCGCAATTTCCGCGATGGAGCTCAACATCAACCCTGTAGTGACTGGCAATTCCAAAAAAAGGGCGGGACCACCCATAAGGCCACCGACCGCGCCAGCGGCCATGCCAAGAACCCTATGGCCCAGGTCGCTGGGTGCACTGAAGGCTGGATGTGTCGCCTTGCGGCTCAAGATCAAGCGCAGCGCCAGATCGACGCTGCTTTCGGCGGTGCGGTGCAACCTCCTGTACCAACGGCTGGGCAGGAGCCTCAGCGCCATTTCAATGGGGGTGCCGACGACGTTGGTGAGCTTGATGGCAAAGCTGGTATGTTCGAGATAATCGAAAGCCTTCAAAAGGGTCTGCCGATCCGCCTCAGTCAGCTCGGAGTGAATTAAAGAAGCCGCCGGTAGCGAGAGCGGGGGCTGTTCTGTCGAGGAAGCCTGCGTCATGGCTGACAGAGAATGGGTAGGTGTGAGAAGTGTTGAATTATGTAACGGATAGCATCCCGTGGGTAGTTGGCTGGCGCCATCGGTCCAGTGTTGACTCCACAGGCGTTCCTGCACACGTTGCAGGCAACGCAAACCGCGCAAGTAGCGCTGAGCTAGTGGAACGTTCGATTCAGGCCTGCGGTGAGGTCGATCACTCGAGAGTGGGTTTGCTCAGCGAGGTAATCTCGTATTGGCCATCGATCAGATTCTGGATAAATTCAAACCAAGGCAACTGATAGTACTCGCTGGAATTGGGATCCCAACCGTCCTTGCCTTGATGTAACTCGATGTGTCCTGTTGCGGTGTCGAAGCTGGTCACTCGAAACTTGGCACGAGTGATCCGGTCACGTCCGATATGTTTGCTCATGAGATGACGGTGTCGATGTCCTGAAATTGGTTTCAGCCTAATAGCTCTATATTAGATAGTATTTATGTGACAGTTGTGTGACAGCGCATGCTGATTGAGAGCTACCGGCGTTGAATGGGGCGGGGGCCGATCTGGAACAGGCTGTAAATGCACCCATCCGCCGGGTGATTTTTCGCGCGTCCGCGCGCTTGGCCTTAGTCGCCGTTATTGGCTACCTGATTGAGCTGACAGGCGATAACCGTCCATTCCCTCAGCGTTTGCTCGACTCGCGCATTGACGCTCCCGGGAGGGAATTCGCCGGAGGCATCCCGCTCGCCGGCGGCGGTGTCCAGGAGCAGGGCCACCGCTTCATCGATGGTGCTGACCGCATAGACCTGAAATTGATTATCAACAGTCTGCTGGACGAGATCTTCACGCAACATCAGGTGGGAAAGATTGGCCCGGGGGATGATCACGCCTTGCTGGCCGTTGAGCCCGGATTGCGCGCAGATATCGAAAAAGCCCTCGATTTTCTCGTTGACTCCGCCAATGGGCTGCACCCGGCCCAATTGATTGACCGAACCCGTAACCGCCAGATCCTGGCGTATGGGAAGTCCCGACAAGGACGACAGGAGCACGCAGAGTTCCGCCAGCGAGGCGCTATCGCCCTCCACCTCGCCATAGGATTGTTCGAAAACCAGGCTGGCCGCCAGGGCTAGGGGCTGGGTTCGGGCATAACGCGAGGCCAGGAAGGCCGAAAGGATCATGACGCCCTTGCTATGCAGGGCGCCGCCGAGCTCGGTTTCGCGCTCGATGTCGATGATCTTGCCGCTCCCCAGCCGGGTGGTGGCGGTGATGCGTACCGGGTGACCGAAACGGTAATCACCCAGGGCGATGACTGACAGACCATTGATCTGGCCGATGACGCGTCCCCGGGTATCGATGAACAGGGTGCCACGCCGGATCTCCTCATGGATCGCGTCGCGTATCCGGCTGGCCCGTTGGCTTTGCTGATCGATAGCCGACTGGACGTCCTCCCGGCCGATGCTGGCATGACCAGCCTTGGCGGCCCGGTAATCGGCTTCCTTGAGTAGGTCGGACAGGGGTCCCAGATGTGTGCCCAGCTTTTCGGCATCCTCTGCGGTTCGGGCTGTTTGCTCGATGACCCGCATGACCGCGTCTCGGGTCAGCCGTCGTAACCCTTCATGTCGGGCCAGGCTTGCGATACAACCGGCAAGCTGGAGACTGCTTTCACGGTCGCGCATGACCGTATCATCGAAATCCGCCGGTACCTTGAACAAGGTTCTGAATTCCGGATCATGCTGGCAGAGCAGGTAGTAGAGCAACCGGTCACCGATCAGAATGACCTTCAATCGCAGCGGAATGGGTTCGGGTTCCAGCGTCGCCGTGCTGATCAGGCTGAGTGTCCGCTCCAGCGGCTCGATGCGGATTTCCCCGGACATTAGCGCGCGCTTGAGGGTGTCCCAGGCGAATGGCTGGGTCAGCAATTTAAGGGCATCCAGGACCAGGTAGCCGCCATTGGCCCGGTGCAGGGCGCCGGGCCTGATTCTCGTAAAATCGGTGACCAAAGTGCCCAGGTGCGCCTGATGTTCCACCCGGCCCACCAGGTTGGCATGGTGCGGCAGGCTTTCGAAGACCAGGGGCGCGCCCTGGGTTGCGCCGTTATCGACCAGTCGGTTGATGCGGAAGTGCTGATAGCGATTGATTGGCGGAAGCTGCCCGAGCAGAGCCGCTACCCCTTCTTCTTCACGGGGCAGGAATTCGTCGGCGCGCTCGATCATCACCTGCCTGAGGCCGTCGATATGCTGAATGATGACGGGTACGGATTGATAGATCGGCCTCAGTTTATCGATATGCTGCGAAATGATGTGAGCGGCGGTGGCCCGCTTGAGATCCTGCAGACGCTGTCGAGCCTCCCGTCGCCAGGCGGGAAATTGCTGCAAGACCCGTTGCAGCCGCTCGTGAAAATCGCCGATGGTGGCTTGTAACGCCCGCCGGCGGTCCTCCGGCAGTTGGTGAAAGGTCTCCGGGCTCATGACCTCGGCCTGTTCATCGAGAGGGGCAAAGGCGAATCCGTTGGGCGTCTCGATGAGTGCAATCTGTTGCTGTCGTGCTTCGATTCGCAAGTCATTGATGGCGGACGCTTCACGACTCCTGGCGACCTCTTCGATGGCCTCCGCCTGCGATCGATAATCCTCCTGTTCATAAGCGGCGGGGATCTCGGCGGCAAGGATCGCTATGAGTCGATCGACATCGCCGGCCAGGCGTTGACCCCAGCCCTGGGGCAGGCGCAGGGCACCGGGTTTGGCGGGGTCGGCGAAGTTGTTGACATAACACCAGTCATCGGGCGTGGATTGTCGTATCGCTTCGGTGCCAACGATTTCGCGTATGGCTGTCGTCTTGCCCAAACCGGGCGGACCCAGGGCGAAAATATTGAAACCCTCGCAGGTCATGGTCAGACCAAAGCGCAGGGCCTCCAGCGCCCGGGTCTGACCCACGGTCAGTTCGATGTCGGTCAGTTCCGTGGTGTCGGCAAACGGAAAATCCGAGGGATCGCAGCGTCGGCAGAGTTGTTCGGGAGGCAGCGGTACGGGATACCCGGTCATGGCGATGGTGTTCCCGTGTCCGCCAGTGTTGCCTGAGTCAGGCGAAAAATTTCCGCAGGGTGGACTCGATCACGGCCCAGGGCATGATGAACGGCTTTTTGGCGATCTTGATGGAGAGTGTATCTTCGAGAATCAGATAACTCCCCTCGATGCCGTGACCCGCGAAACGCCCTGTCTGACCATCGCCCTCGAACTGGATACCATTGTCGCGGGCCACGGTTCTGGCCTTGGCGATGACCTTGTCGGGATCTGTTGTTAGTTTGACTTCAAAGGATTTACTCATGTCGGCCATTTCAACCTGTGGTTCGATGTGCGCCGCATCTTATACGAATTGACAGTGAAATGCGGAACTCGAATTTGGTGACCGCATGTCCGGATAAACTTGGGGGGGGGCGGGAAGGGCCGGATATGAAAAAGGCGGCTGGGCGCCGCCTTTTGTCGATTTGCCGACGAGTGGATCAGGCGGCCATCGACTGTTTGATCCGCTTCATGGCGGAGTTTTCCAGTTGCCGAATGCGCTCGGCGGAGACGTTGTAGCGCGCCGCCAGGTCATGCAGGGTCAATTTCTGCTCGCTGAGCCAGCGGCTCCTGACGATGTCGCGGCTACGGTCATCCAGTTGCTCGATGGCGAGCTTGAGTTTGCGCTGTTCGTTCCGCTCCCAGTCGGCCTCTTCCAGCAAATCGGCGGGATCGGCGTGGGCCTGTTTCAGGTAATGTACCGGCGCCGACAGATCCTTCTCGCCGTCGTCGGTATCGTCCGCGGCGTCAAAGGCCATATCCTGACTGCTCAGCCGACCTTCCATCTCGTAAACGGCGGCAATGTCCACGCCCAGTTCTTCCGCCACGGTACTGGCCTCCTCATGATTCAGCCAGCCGAGACGGTCCTTGTGCTTGCGCAGATTGAAGAACAGCTTGCGTTGGGCCTTGGTGGTGGCCACTTTCACAATACGCCAGTTCTGGATGATGTATTCGTGGATTTCCGCCTTGATCCAATGCACCGCGAAGGAAACCAGGCGAACACCGACGCCCGGGTCGAATCGCTTGACTGCCTTCATGAGGCCGATATTGCCCTCCTGGATCAGGTCGGGCAGCGGCAAACCATAACCCATGTATCCACGCGCGACGTGCGCCACGAAACGCAAATTGGCCAGAACCAATTGGCGCGCCGCGTCCAGATCGCCTTCTTCGCGGAGACGCACGGCCAGAGCGTGTTCCTCCTCGGCCTCCAGACGGGGCAGCCGGCTGATGGCCGCCATATAATCGTCAATGGAACCCAGCGATAGATTGGGTGGTAGGGCAAGTGCTTGAGTCATGTAATTCCCCCTTGGTTGGAATAGCGTAACTATGTTAGCACTCTGAGACAGCGAGTGCTAACGGCGGTTCCCGTTAAGGCTACAAGCGCATCTATCCGGA
>Ga0172367_10002072_pt1 | contig 28003 bp, 25 predicted proteins | sample Lak10m_FD_114542 | JGI IMG/M metagenome (GOLD analysis project Ga0172367, IMG submission 114542) | Freshwater microbial communities from Kabuno Bay, South-Kivu, Congo - kab_022012_10m | ecosystem: Environmental > Aquatic > Freshwater > Lake | place: Democratic Republic of the Congo: South-Kivu...
AGCAAGGTCATCCAGGCTTCCTCCAGTTTGTTTTCCGCCAAAAGGGTTTTGGCTTTCTCGTGTAATGCCAATTCCAATGCAGCAGGTTTGTCTTCTAAAGATACAAATAATTCGCTTAGCTCCAACAGCTTGTATTCATTCACATCCGTTTCATTCGGTAATTCTTCAATTCCGCCCAGGTGACCGAGATCATTTCCTGTTAGGATAGTGCTTTTTCGAATATCTTCCGGTATCTGATCATATCCAATACCACAAGTGGTTATCGGTTTGGCAATTTCGAACATCGAATGTTCATCTGCACGACAATACCAGTTGCCTCCCATTCGCGAAACAAGATCAATCTTCTTCTGATCGATCATTCCATTGTCATCCAGTACCTTTTCACTGATGTGGATCTTTACCACTTCACAGATGATAAGATTTCCAGCGCCTCCGCCATCTCCCAATTCAACAACTTCGTTTACCTTGCATTCAAACTGCACGGGCGATTCACCCACACGTTTTGGTTTCACGATATCTGATTCCAATGCTGTGAAGCCGGCTTTTACAAATTCGCTTGTTCCCGGAGGATAGGGAGAACTCGCCAAACTCATTTGATGCACAATAGCGTGGTTCACAATATTGATTACTACCTCAGGATGCACTTTTACATTATTATAGGTATCCTTGGTGGTATTGGATCTTCCTGAGCGTGCAGGGGAGAAGATCAAGATCGGAGGATTTGCACTGAATACATTGAAAAAACTGAACGGCGCAAGATTGTCGTTCCCTTCCGCGTCCACCGTAGAAGCAAAGGCAATTGGCCTTGGACCAATGGCTCCAAGTAAATATTGATGGACCTTTTGTACTGTTAGTTCCTTTGGATCGATGCTAAGCATTGGGCATTCTTTCTTAAAATGCAAAGATACTTGGAATTGGTCTAGAGCTTTGGCGGTTCAAATGAATCTTTTCCACAATTTTTCAAATCAGGTTGAAAAAACCAATAGTTATTCATTTGCGATTCTAAATAAATCTTTATCTTTGCACTCCGTTTACGGAAAAACAACTCAAGCGAGAGTTAGGAATTTGAAATAGAATTTTTGCGGATGTGGTGAAATTGGTAGACACGCTAGACTTAGGATCTAGTGCCGAGAGGTGTGCGGGTTCGAGTCCCTCCATCCGCACGAAATGGTCTCGTTAATTTTTTGCGAGGCCATTTTTAGTTTGTATAAGTTAATTTTTACGAAATGAACGTAACAAGACACGATGTGGACGCGCTGAACGCAGTGCTGAAAGTGAAGATTGAGCAAGCTGATTACCAGTCAAAGGTAAAAGCTGCATTGGAAAAATATCGCAAAACTGCGAAAGTACCTGGTTTCAGACCTGGACATGTTCCATTTGGACTGATTCAGAAGCAATACGGTAAGGCGGTATTAGCTGATGAATTGAACCGCATTGTGAACGATGGCTTGTACAAGTTCATCGAAGAAAATAAAATTGATATTCTGGGAAATCCTATTCCTAAGGATGGGACAGATGTCGTTGGAAGTTTTGATCAACCGGATACGTTTGAATTTGAATATGAGATCGGTTTAACACCAAAATTCGAGATTCCACTTTCTGCAAAAAGCAAATACGATTATTTGCAAGTGAAAGTTGATGAAGATCTTATCAATAAGCAGATGGAAGACCTTACGCGTCGTTACGGAAAACTTGTTTCTGCAGAGGAAGCAGGTGAGAAAGATATGGTCCTTGCGCAATTCGTTGAGTTGAATGACGACGAGTCGATCAAAGAAGGTGGTGTATTGCATTCTTCTACGGTGTCGCTAGAATTCGTTGAAGATAAAGCCACGAAAAAAGCATTGACGGGTAAAAAAATAGGTGAAAAGCTCATCGTAGATCCTTCCAAAGTTTCCAGAGGTGGAAAAGACACGGCTTCAATGCTGGGGATCAAAGAAGAAGATCTCGATACGATTTCCAATAAATTCGAATTGACGATCAATGAGATCAAGCACATGGAACCCGCTCAACTGAATCAGGAACTGTTTGATAAATTGTTCGGAGCAGATAATGTTCATTCTGAAAAGGAATTAAAAGAACGCATCGCGAATGATTTGAAAGGAATGTTCTCTAATGACTCAGACCGCGTGTTGACAAGAGCTATTTACAATGACCTTGTTGAGAAAACCAAAGTCGATCTTCCGGATTCGTTCCTGAAAAGATGGATCAAGCTTTCCAATGAAAAAGCAATCTCTGAAGAGCAGATCGAAGCTGAGTACGATGGTTATGCGAAAGGACTTAAATGGCAATTGATCCAGGGAAGCATTTTCAAGGATAATCAGATCCAGTTGGATAATCAGGAAGTAGTTGAGTTTACTAAAGGTCTTTTAGTAAGCAACTATGCGCAGTATGGTATTCCTGCACCTGAGGATGCTGAACTTACCGCTTCAGCTATGTCAGTTCTTAAAAATCGTGATGAAGCTAACCGTATTTACGATATGCTGGCAGAACAGAAATTGACCAAATATTTCAAAGAAACAGTGAAACTCAATGAGAAACATGTTTCTTACGATGAGTTTCTGGAAATAGCATCTAATTAATTTAAAATAGCCTCAACCAAGTTGGGGTTATTTTTTGCTTTTATTTATGAGCCACACTTCACCGAATAATCCTTTGGTACTTCACAAAATCATTTCGTGCTGTATTGTTTTTTGGTGTATGGTTCATATCAGTGCCCAACCTGCGAACCAAAACAGAAAAAAAAATCCCTACAGCTGGATTTATTCCATTGGATATGTGGTTGTAAACGATAACGAGGAAAAATTACCGAATCTGTTTGATGTCCAAAATTCTTGGAATTATGCCATGTTTCCTAGCTATTTCTCGATAAATAAATTTTCCAAGAAAGGATTTAGTAACGAAGTGGTATTTACATATACTCCTTATAGAACACAAGCTATTGTCAATGGAAAACCAGGAGTGAGGGGATTCCTTGTTTCAGCAAATTATGCTTACAAATTTAATGTCAATCAGTTTGTGAAAAGTATGCCTCGTGATATTGACCCTTTCATCGCTGTTGGTGGTGGACTAACTTATCGCGCTATTGATTCCGGAGGGTTGACAGCAACTGCAAATTTGCATCTTGGCATCAACCTCTGGTTAACAAAACATTGGGGAATTCAAGCACAGGGAATTGGAAAACTGGCTTTGGTTCAAGATATCTATACGACGAATAAAGATTACTTACAATTCACAGGAGGTGTTATGTACAGAACACTACCCCGGAAACGATACGTAAAAGATAAAAGGCGTTACGGCTGGACCAGAGAGCATAATCGCTATAAAAAAGGAGATTCCCGTTAATGAATCAATACATCGTACGGTAACCTCATCTGAATACCTGATCGGCTTTCTAATTTTTTAAGTTCATTGTAATACATTAAAAACTCATCAGAAAGTTTACTTTTCCCGGTCCCAATTAGTCCTGAACCATCACTATCATCTTTTAGTTCTTCAATGATCTCCGAGAATTTGTCACTTTCCATAAGCGGATAGTATAAAATTCTTTGGTCCTTAATATCGGCTTTTTTTGCAGCATAGGTAATTGCATCCTGTAGCCCACCGATTCTATCGACAAGACCAAGCTTCTTGGCATCAGCACCAGTCCATACTCTTCCACGGGCCACCACATTCACTTGTTCTTTGGTCATTTTTCTACCTTCAGCCACGCGACCAAGGAACTGGGAATAAATGGAGTCGATCTCTTGTTGTATGAAATTCATTTCTTCACTGCTTAATCTGCGATTCAAACTCATGTTTGAGTGAAGGTTGGTGGAGGCACGATCGAATGTAAATCCAAGTTTGTTCTCAAACATTTTCCCCAAATAAGGAATCATTCCAAAGACGCCAATAGAACCTGTAATAGTTGTTGGCTCTGCGAAGATTGCTGTTGCAGGAGCAGCAATGTAATACCCCCCGGAGGCCGCTACATCGCCCATGGAAACAATAACTTTTTTAACTTTATTCGTGAGGTAAACTTCTCGCCAGATCTCATCACTTGCTAGTGCACTTCCCCCAGGACTGTTAACTCTGAAAACAACGGTTTTGATTGACTTATTGCCCCGCACATCTCGGAATAATTTACAGATATCTTCTGAACTCAATTCATCACCGTTGGTAGAAACCTCTCCTTCAGCAAGAATAACAGCAATGTTCGGTTTGTCGTTCTTTGTTAATACCTGATTCTGTTTGAACTTTTTTCGGGCATACTTTTCAAATGCTTGAAGGCTTAGGTCTTCCTCATTATCTACACCTACCTTTTTAGCAAGTAAAGAAAGGATTTCATCCCTGTATTTTACCCCATCCAAAAGATCATAGGCTACTGCATCGTCCGCACGTTTTACCTTCATGCTGTCGGCCAGGTTATTCAATATTTCAGCATTCAATTTGCGATCTGTAGCTATGTCAGTTCGTATATCTTCCCACATTGATGTCAGGTATTTGTTGATTTGCAATTTTGCGGAATCACTCATAGAGCTCCTGAAAAAAGGCTCGACAGCGCTTTTGAAATCGTTGTTTGATCCTCTGATCACCTGAACCTCGACGTCGAGTTTGTCTAATGCACCCTTGAAGAACATAAGTTCGGTGCCCAAGCCAGTAAGTTCCATGGTCGAGGAAGGAAATCCGTAATTCTCTTTCGCAACAGAAGTGACGTAGTATTCTTTTTGTGAAATAAGTTCCCCGGCATTGTAAGCCACGATAAACTTACCTGATCGCTGAAAGGCTTTTAAAGCAGATCTGATTTCCTTTGCAGTAGCATATCCGCATTGAAGGTCTTCGATCTCCAAAAATAGTCCTTTGATTTTTGAATCATTTTTTGCTGTTTCCAGACCAAACAATACATCGGAAAGTCCAATGGTTGATGTAAGTTGAAAAGAAGAAGGGTCCAACGAAACATCCGAGCGCTCTTTGATAACCCCATTCAAGGTCATGTGTAAAATGGAATTTCGTTTTACAGCCAATGGTTTAGGTCCGAAATCACCGAAACTTCCTATGATTCCTCCGATGATCAACGAGAAGATCAGGAGTCCGATTAAAGACATAATAAATCCTGCGAGTAAGCTAGGCCAGAAGATTTTACCGAATGAAATGCGCTTTTCGTTCATGAAGTTGATTTTAAGGTTAAAAATAGTGGGTTACGTAAACGTACCCAACCTAATTGGGATTAGTGGCGTTTCTTTTTCGTTGAAAGTTGCTAAACACGTGATGAATGTTTGATCATTCTATGTCGAAGTCAGCTTTCGGGAATGTTAATTTACAACCCGAATTACGCTGAGAATAAAATTCTCCTTAATTTTTCGGTCTAAAACTTAAAGCTAAAACTTGAACTATGAGAAAATCATTACTTCTCTTTCTATCTTGTTTCATGTTTTTATCGTTGAATGCCCAAAAGTATTCTAAGGTAAAGATCTACGCTGATGCTGAAGCGCTGCTTCGTTTGTCTCAATTGGGTGTTACAGTCGATCATGGAACTTACAAGCACAATACATTTTTCATCTCTGACTTCTCTGACAGAGAAATAGAGATCATGAAGAACAATGGGTACAACATTGAAATTATTATTGATGACGTACAGGCTTACTTTCTGGAACAAAATGCTTTGAACAGAATGCCTGAGAAAAATGTTGCCTGCTCCGGTAGCACTGGAGGTGGTGGTTCGAGTGGTTTTACACCTGCCACGCCTTCCAATTTTAATCTGGGTACGATGGGTGGATATCTCAAATACAACGAGATGCTCGCTGAGCTTGATGCCATGGCTGCACAGTATCCTACATTGATCTCGACGAAGACACAGATATCGACCTTTCTGACTCATGAGAGCCGACCCATATATCATGTAAAGATTTCAGATAATCCTAACACCGACGAATCCGTAGAGCCCAAGGTGCTCTACACCGCGATTCATCATGCGCGTGAGCCTATGAGCTTGATGGAAACAATTTTCTACATGTGGTATCTGTTGGAGAATTACAACACCAATGAAGAAGTGAAATACCTTGTTGACAATACGCAAATGTATTTTGTGCCGTGTATCAATCCTGATGGATATGTATATAACGAGACGACCAACCCTTTAGGCGGAGGAATGTGGCGTAAGAATAGAAGGAATAATGGTGGGGGAGTTTACGGGGTGGACTTAAACAGAAACTATTCTTACGGTTGGGGTACAACAGGGACTAGTTCACAGACTAGCAATGACACCTATTGCGGCACTTCTGCTTTCTCAGAACCGGAAACACAAGCTATACGATGGCTTGTTCAGAATCATGACTTCAAAACAGCGCTGAATGCACACACATACGCTGAGTCCATTTTATTTCCTATAGGAACAACTACGGCGGAATTTGCCCCGAGGCACGATTGGTTTCAGGACGAGACAAATCATATGGTTCAATACAACGGTTACAGTGCAATAAAAAGTTCGGGGTTGTATCCGGCTTCCGGTGATTCTGATGACTACATGTACAAGGTAGATATCGGAATTGGATCAAAAGATACGATTATGGCCCACACGCCAGAGGTCGGTACAGCATTCTGGCAACCTTCCTCCGAAATTGTGTCCACTTGTCAGGAAATGGTTTTCCCGAATCTTGTTCTTGCGCATTTGACTAGAAAATATTTGATCGTTCAGGATACGGATCCATCATCCATTTCTGCAACTTCAGGAAATTTTAACCATTCGGCTAAAAGACTCGGATTGGAGGATGGTGCTGTTACGGTCACTATTGAGCCGCTGTTAAACATTTCATCAGTGGGTTCACCTGTTGTACACAATATTCCTTGTCGGGCGACAGAAACAGGTGCAATCTCCTATACGTTGTCACCTACAATTCAATTCGGAGATTTGGTGAAATATGTGTTGAAGACAGATAATGGACTTTGGGTTAAAAAGGATACCATCATTAAAACGTATGGAGCTCTTACACTGCAGGCATTGGAAGATGGTTCTACAACGAACTGGACTGCCTCGCCAACTTCGACCAGTTGGACAACAACGACGAGTACCTTCGTTTCTGCTTCAACTTCATACACTGAGAGTCCATCCGGAAATTACAGCAACAACCAGAATAAATACTACACTTACAACACGTCTATTGATCTGACGAACGCAACTGCAGCAATGATCTCTTACTATTGTAAGTGGGGCATCGAAACGGACTATGATTTCTGTCAGTTCCAAGTCTCTGCTGATGGCGGTGCTACCTGGACAGGACAGTGCACAAATTACACGGTGATGGGTACAAGTGCAAATGGAAGTGTACAACCAAACAATCAACCTGTATATGAAGGAACACAATCTTCTTGGGTGTTGGATGAGGTGAACTTAAGCGATTATCTTGGACAGACCATCGAAGTACGTTTTCAGTTTAGATCTGACGGCGGAACTACTGCAGACGGATTCTATTTTGATGACTTTAAGGTGATGTATAATATTGCAGGACCTGTTACTACGCCAGTTGCTTCATTTCAGCCGGCTCAATCCTCAGTTTGTCTTGGTACGGTGATTAACTTCATTGATTTTTCAACGAATGTACCAACCAACTGGAGTTGGGATTTCGGTGATGGGTCTACATCAAATCAGCAGAATCCATCGCATACCTATCTTACTTCGGGTGTTTACACGGTGACATTAACGGTTTCTAACAGTGCCGGATCAAGTTATCAATCAACGACAATAACGGTGAATACCTCTCCAACCGTTACCCTTACAACATCTGATTCTGACAATACAGTTTGTGTGTCATCTGGGTCTGTAAGTCTCATTCCTACACCTTCGGGAGCACTGTTGTATGGACCAGGAGTAAGCGGGACCTTATTCGACCCTGCTTCAGTGTCCACTGGCGTTGGAACATGGTACGTCATTGCCTCTTACACGGATGCCAACGGGTGTCAGGATTCTGCTTCCGTGGCAATCACTGTGGAGGCATGTGCTTCTATTGGTGAACAAGAAGCGACCAATATCCAGATTTATCCGAACCCAACGAATGGTACATTTATCATTCAGGGTTTAGAATTGAATACACGTATTGAGGTAGTTGATATCAACGGAAAGCTCATTTTTAGTGATGTTTCCAAATCATCAAAAATGGAAATTGTGTTGACGCAGGTTACTAATGGAGTATACTATCTTAATACCTACACAAACGGTATTACGAAAAGATTCAGGTTGGCTTTACTTTAAGAACGAAAAGGGAGGGAAAATTTCACTCCCTTTTTTGTTTTAAATAATTGGAATGCCTTTATACTATTTGATCTCGAACTTCTAGCCGTGCATCGTTTCACTCTGGCCATATTTGTCCATGAGCGTTGCTTCAAAGGCAAGGAATTCCTGCCAGCATTTATCGACATCTACACCTTTCCCATATTTTCGGGCAAATCCAAGAAATGTTGTGTAATGACGCGCTTCACTTTCCATTAAAGAGCGGTAAAATTCTTTCAAGTCGTCATCGTTGATCTCCTCTGAGAGAATCTTAAAGCGCTCGCAACTTCTCGCTTCGATCATTGCGGCAAATAGCATTTGATTTACAAAGAAACCCTTCTTCGAACTCTGTGTTTTTGTTTTTTTGAGGTATTGTGCCAGATCATTGACATAAGGATCTTTTCGCTCAAATCCGAGGGTATAGCCGCGTTCAAGCAGTTTGTCGTGAACCATTTTAAAATGTTCCATTTCTTCCTGACAAATGGCCGTCATGGCATCAACCAGATCAGAATAGTGCGGATATTGGACGATCATAGAAATCGCATTGCTGGCTGCTTTTTGTTCGCAGAAGGCATGGTCTGTGAGGATCTCTTCAATGTTTTTCTCAACAATATTCACCCATCTCGGATCGGTTGGCATCTTTAACCCCAGCATGTCAGATTTTTAATGCAAAGTTAAGAAGCAGCAAATACAGTTGCCACATGAATGCGTATTTTTGATTCAAATAGATTCACATGAAATCAGTCGTTTTATTTTTCCTACTAATCACCTTTGGATTCAAAAGTTCAGCACAGTCTGAAAAGGCACCTAAACTCGTTGTAGGTATTGTGGTTGACCAAATGTGCTACGATTATCTTTATCGTTTTCAAGGTAAATTCAGTGATTCAGGATTTAAAAAGCTGATGAATAAAGGGACGAATTGTCGAAATACCCGTTACAATTATGTTCCCACATTTACCGGTCCCGGTCATGCTTCGATCTACACGGGTACCACCCCTTCAAATCATGGCATCGTTGCAAATGACTGGTATGATCGAACTTCGGGAGTTTTATTCAATTGTGTGGATGACGCTTCGGTAAATACAGTGGGTAGTAACACCGATGAAGGGAAGTGTTCTCCGCATCATCTGAAAACCACCACCATTACGGATCAATTAAAAATGACCTATCCGGATGCAAAAGTGATCTCCATTTCTATCAAAGATCGCGGGGCCATATTGCCTGGAGGACATTTAAGTGATGGGTCTTACTGGTATGATTCCTATTCTGGAAACTTTGTGACAAGTACATTTTACAGAAAAGAATTACCGGTATGGGTGGATGCATTTAACAAGGAACAGCGTCCTCAGAAAGCCTTGAGTTCAACTTGGAATACCCTCCATGATCTTTCAACGTACACAGAAAGCGGACCTGATAATTCGCCTTACGAGCAAATCTTTCCGGGCAAACAAACACCTACATTTCCTTATGAGCTCCAGAAAATGCGAGAAGGGTCACAAGATTTTTCACTTTTTACATATACGCCGTTTGCTAATACGGCACTTACTGATCTGGCGATTAAAGGAATTCAATCGGAAGGACTTGGAACTGACTATCGCACGGATATGTTATGCATAAGTTATTCTACCCCAGATCTTGTCGGACATGCTTTTGGCCCTTATTCGGTAGAACTGGAAGATATTTATTTGCGACTTGATCAGGACTTGTCAAAGTTGATCCGTTTTCTAGAAAAACAACTCGGTAAAAAGGAGTTTGTGATCATGTTGACGGCTGATCATGCGGTTGTGCCTGTCCCTCAACAGTTAGTGGACAAAAAGTTGCCCGGAGGTTATTTTTTCAGTACTAATTATCTATCTGATCTTCGACAAAAATTGATTGCGAACTATCAATTCGATCCGATCAAAGAGGTGGTGAATTGTAATATCTATCTTGATCATGCCTTTATCGATAAAAAGAACGTGGCATTACCTGAGATCGAACAGTTCATATTGAATGAAGTGCGTCAATGGAAAGAGGTGAAGGCAGCTTATTCAGGAACCGAGTTAGCCGGGTCGGATGATGGTGATATCTGGTTTAACATGATTCAAAGCGGTTATCACAAAGAAGAAAGTGGCGACATCATTTTCCTTTTGGAATCAGGCTATCTCTACAAAACGGCAGATGTACCCGTTGCCCACCAAGGAACAAGCCATGGTTCAGCTTTCAATTACGATACACATGTGCCCTTGCTTTGGTATGGAAAAGGAATTTCATCGGGCGAGATCCTGAGAAAGATCGATATTACCGATATCGCAGCTACACTGACGAATATGCTGCGTCTTCAGCGAACAGGTAGTATGATTGGTGAACCAATTCTCGAGTTGAGTAAATGATCACTTCAACTTGGTGATGATATCATTCATCATGTCGATCTGTATTTTTTGAATATCAATGAGTTCCTGCTGCTGATGCATGATGAGGTGATCTAATTTCTCATGCAGAATGCGAATCTCAAGTTCAGCTTTTAAATTGATCATGAAATCCTTTTTTGCACGTTCCCGATCCTTTTGCTCCTGCCTGTTCTGACTCATCATGATAACCGGAGCTTGTATAGCGGTAGGATAAATGGAAACAGATCGTAAATGTGCGTTGGAAGAATGAAATCATTACGATCATACCGATCATTAAAAACAGGATGATCGATTCTGTTTTATCTCCCATAAGAAAGTACAGTACAGTGCAACAGATCAGCAGAAATATCATCGGTTCTTTGATCACATCAATGAAAACTTTTCCTGTCGGTAAGATTTCTTGTTGACTGATCTCATTTGGTCCGTAAATACGAAGCTTTTCCTGAGCTGTTTCGGTACTTAATCCTTTTGGCATGTGTGAATTCTACAGGATGAACCAAACAATTTTTTATCTTTAAAAAGATTTGAATGCAACGAACAACTCAACTTTTTAAACAAAAAATTAGTTCTTGTTGAAAACTTAGTTGAAAACCTACTACTCAGGAAGCTGTGTTTTAGGCGCTTTGAATTTTAAATTTGTATTTAACGAATAACAACAAACTGTTAAAGATGCTTGGTACGATCCTGAAACGAAAATTATCTGACAACCAGGTTGCCAATATTTTCATCAATGCCATTTTTGATACTGTGGATAATGGTTTCAAAGAAGTTGCCCAGCTCATTAATGAAGATGTTGCTTTTGTAAACTCGCCGGCAATTGATGTAAACGATCATGGTGAATTCGGTTTGATCGTTATTGTTGGTAATCTTTCTTTTCTTGAAAGCACTTTTGATTCAGACCAGGCTGGACGAGTTGAGAAGATCATATTTGAAAAACTCTCGAAGATTTACAATATTCAGGAAGTTGAATTCACTAAAATGATCCGTGAATACCAGAATTTCATTTTGAAGGTGAACCATCCTTCAAAGAACATGATTTACGGCATGTCGAAAGCGGTTTTCTACAAATACAATCTCAATGAGTTCCAGGATGAGTATTTCAGAAGAATGCAGGCACCAAATCCATTGTTCCTTAAGCGTATGGATGAAGTCATGTCAAATTTCGTTTGGAACTGGGATGCCTTCTTCAAAAAGTATAAACTCAACTAATCAGTTTCGCTGGACGAGGAACCAGTTGTTTCTCAATTCTTCTCTGTTATAGACCATCTCCGATTCTGTTGTGAGATCTATTACATTGACTCCTGAGTATTTACAGATAGCATGACCGGCAGCGATATCCCATTCCATGGTCGGTGCAAATCTTGGATAACAATCTGCTGAGCCCTCTGCTACAAGGCAAAGTTTAAGAGAGCTTCCTTTGGAGATCACATCGATCGTACTATGGTTATGCTCAAGTTGTTGAATGAAATCAGCTGTCTCTTGAGTGAGGTGAGATCGACTCGCAACTACTGTATAGTTTTCTTTTGATTTGATCAAAGGCAAGGTTTTAGCAGTTCGTAGGATTGAATTTAAATCTGTGTCCGGAGTAACGCTGTCGGCTTTAAAAGATCCTTCTGTTTCGGATGCAAAGTACAATTCGTTCAATACGGGTACGTAAATGACTCCAAGTTTTGTCAGGCCATTCTCAACAAGAGCAATATTTACAGTGAATTCGCCATTCCGCTTGATAAATTCTTTTGTGCCATCTATGGGGTCGACGACCCATAGTTGTCCGTAATCTTTGCGTTCATTGTATGGAATTGATCTACCTTCTTCGGACAATATCGGAATAGTTGTTTTTTGCAGGTGTCTCGTAATTACGCTGTTCGATGCGATATCGGCCTTGGTCAAAGGAGAATCATCTGCTTTCAAAGAAACGCCAAAGTCTTCTGAATTGTAAATTGACAAAATTTCTTTCCCTGCTTCAAGGGCTGCAAGAATAGCAATATGGAGTAAATCCTTCATTTAGAGACGGCTTTTTATCAGGTCGAAAATTCTGGTTAAACAATTATCAAAACTCTGATCCGTGGTGTCAATAATTAAATCCGGGGATACAGGCTCCTCGTATGGAGATGAAACACCTGTGAAATTCGGAATCTCACCGTTTAGAGCTCTTTTATAGAGGCCCTTGACATCTCTTCTGATACATTCTTCCAGAGGAGTGCTCACATGAATCTCTATGTAATCCTCGCTGCCCATGATTTCCTTGACCATCTTTCTGTCGTTCTCGAAAGGGGAAACAAAAGCAGCAATGGTCACCAGTCCGGCATCGACCATGAGTTTACCGACTTCTCCTATTCGCCTGAGATTCTCCTTACGATCGTCCTCGTTGAATCCCAGATCTTTATTCAGTCCAAGGCGTATATTATCACCATCTAAAAGAAAGGTATGTATCCCTTCACGGTGTAATTTAGCTTCAAGCAAATTTGCTAAGGTTGATTTTCCACTTCCCGATAATCCTGTAAACCAAATTAGAAATGATCGATGTTTATTCCGTTCTGATCTCTTGGAGCGATTAATGGTGAAGTGGTGCGCTGTCAGGTTATTCATAGCACGCAAATGTATCAAAAAATCAGAAGGTTAGTTCGACGGAACGTAAACAACTGCTTTGGTTTCAAAGAATTCGCCCTTGTAATAGTTTTGAACGGGGTAGATCTTTATGCCTTTAATGCCTTTCAGTTCCTCCTTCAGGTCTCCACCTTTTAAGTACAGGATGCCGTTCGGAAGAGTATGGTTGCTCTTTTTTGAAAATTTTCCTTTGGTCCATTTCAGGAAATCAGGCATTGTGGTAACAGCCCGGCTAACGATGAAATCAAATTGATCGGCAAGATCTTCTGCTCGGCAGTGAATGCCTTTTACATTCTGCAGTCCCAATGCCTGAGCTACTTCGTTTACGACCTTGATTTTCTTACCGATAGAGTCGACAAGCGTGAAATGTGTTTCAGGAAAAAGAATAGCTAAGGGAATTCCGGGAAATCCACCACCTGTTCCAATGTCTAGAATTTTAGCATTAGCCTGAAATGTCAACACTTTGGCAATTGCAAGTGAATGCAGCACATGTCGTTCATAGAAATTTTCGGTATCCTTTCGGCTGATCACATTGATCTGCGCATTCCAAAACTCGTACAAGGTTTTTAATTCGCTGAACTGCGATCGTTGTTTTTCCGTTAGCTCCGGAAATGCTTGAATTATCGCTTCTAAGGACATGGAATCTTAGATCGAATCCTTCGTTTTATCCATCATGTTCGCCAGGAAATCACGTGCTCTGAAGAGCTGTGCTTTGACAGTTCCAAGAGGCAGGTTAAGTTCTTCGGCAATCTCTTCGTAACTCAACTCCTCGAAATAACGCTTTTCGATCAATTCTCTGTAGCGGGGCTTGAGTTTGCTTACAAGCATGCGCATATGCACTACTTTTTGCCCATGGATAACCGTTTGTTCCGGATCCATTGTATGTGCTTTTGCATCTACATAGATCACTTCTCCATCATTGGTGGTGATGCCCGTGTCCATGGATGTCACCTTAATTCGCTTTTTGCGGATGAAATCAATACAATTGTTGGACGCGATTTTGAATAACCAGGTGCTGAAGGCAAAGCTCGGAGAATATTGATCTAAACGACTGAATGCTTTTCCGAAGGCTTCGATAGTGAGGTCATCCGCATCGTCTTGATGTTTGACCATCTTGAACATCATAAAGTAGATCGATTCTCTGTAGCGATCCATGAGTTCAGCATAAGCCGACTGATCTCCTTTTCGGGCTGCCTCTACCAGTACAAGATCTTGTTTCGCTTTGTCAGATAAATGTTCCGTTTCTACCATCGGTTAGCTTCCTTTTTCTCCGACGAGTAGAAGATCACAGGTATTAGAAGGGCATAAAACAAATCCCAAAGAGGAAGGAATCGAACAAAAGATGACTCCTTGATCTTTCCAAAACACCTGCCGAGTATCCACCATTTTACGAATGTAATGAACAGATACACAGATAACACTAACCATCGGAAGTCCGTATCAAACATCAAAATAACAAAGGAAACGGTTAGCATAAGCAAGCTGAAAGGATATATTCCTAACATCAGTTTTTTAATAACCTTGTAGCGGCTCGATGTGGTGTAATGACGTGTTTTTTGTCCGATCCAGTTTAGCCAGCTGTAACTGCCTTTTGAGTAACAATAGGATTGGGGTTCGATATTGATGCTGTAATTCGCTCCACGGGCACTTTCCTGAACAAAAAGATCATCGTCACCTGAAGAAAGTGAATAATGGGATTTAAAACCATTTACGGAATAGAACAGCTTCTTTGAATAGGCGATATTCCGTCCAACTCCCATGTAAGGTAAACGCGACAAAGCCATAGCGAAATAGCTGATGGCAATCCATGCCGTGTCGAAGCGTATCACGCGATTCAGAAAGCCTCGTTCCTTAGAGATGGGGGCGTATCCCAGCACAAGCTCCTTTCCCGGAATAAAGCGACTGGCCATACTCTTTAACCATTGGTCCGTTGTGGGCTTACAATCGGCATCAGTAAACAGCATGTGTTCGTATTTTGCACCCTTGATTCCAAGAGTTAACGGCAGTTTCTTGCCATACCTTGAATGCTGGTTCTTTTCCAGTTCGATGTAACGTAGATGACTGTACTGGCGACAAAGTGCATCCAAGATGTGTGAGGACTCATCCACGGTGTGATGATTCACAACGATTACTTCGAATTTCGGGTAATCTTGAGTCAGGATGAAAGGAAGCTTTTCGTAGAGGTTATCGGCTTCATTTCTGGCAACGATGATCACGCTTACAGGTGGAAGACTAATGGCATCCAGTGTTGGTCTTTCTTTATAAAATGATAGTTTGCCAAAGACGATTAGCGTGTACATGAAATTGATCAGAGCCATGAAGGCAAAGAACAAAAAAATAAAAAATGGAAGTCCAATCTCGAAGGTCGGAAGGAAATGCATTCTTGCAAAGCTTTGTGCAAAGATGGGGTGCTTATCCAAATACCTGTATCTTTGCGACGTTATTTTTTCAACATCTTATGCACTTCGATCTGATCGCAAACGACCCGAAATCCAATGCAAGAGCAGGATTACTGCACTCTGATCACGGAACGATCGAGACGCCGATTTTTATGCCGGTTGGAACGGCCGGTTCGGTAAAAGGAGTGCATCAGCAGGAATTGCGGGACGATGTGAATGCCCAGATTATTTTAGGAAATACATACCATTTGTTTCTGCGGCCCGGGTTGGAAGTGCTGGAAGCAGCTGGCGGCTTGCATCAATTTATCGGCTGGGAACGACCAATTTTGACCGATTCAGGGGGGTATCAGGTGTATTCCTTAAGTGGTTCCAGAAAGATCAATGAAGAGGGGGTGAAATTTCAATCCCATATTGATGGAAGTTATCATTTTTTCACTCCGGAACGAGCGATAGATATTCAGCGAACAATAGGTGCAGATATCGTGATGGCTTTTGATGAATGTACGCCTTATCCTTGTGAGTATTCCTATGCTCGGAATTCCATGAAAATGACCCATCGTTGGTTAAAACGATGCTTCGATCAGATGGAGAATACTGCGCCGAAATATGGATACGAACAATCGCTTTTTCCAATCGTGCAGGGAAGTGTTTACAAGGATTTACGAACAGAGTCAGCAGAGACCATCGCTTCTTTCAATGCTGTTGGTAATGCCATAGGTGGTTTGTCAGTAGGTGAACCGGACGAAGATCTGTATGAAATGACGGCACATGTCACCGACATTCTGCCAAAAGATAAGCCCCGATATTTGATGGGAGTTGGTACGCCAGTTAACTTGCTTGAGTGTATTGCATTGGGTGTCGATATGTTCGATTGTGTTATGCCTAGTCGAAATGCGCGACATGGAATGTTGTTTACCTCTGAGGGCATCATTAATATAAAGAATGAAAAGTGGGAAAAGGATTTTTCTCCAATTGATCCGAATGGAACAGCATACGTGGATCAAGTATACACAAAAGCTTATTTGCGCCATTTGGTGAAAGCCAAAGAGAATCTCGCTATCCAGATCGCAACGATCCATAATCTGGCTTTTTATCTTGAACTGATGAAGCAAGCGAGAATACAGATCCTTGCCGGGACGTTTACTGAATGGAAAGATAAAATGATTCCGAAACTCAAGAATCGACTCTGACCCTATGCTTAAGATCCTCGACAGATATATCATTCGCAAGTTCTTGTCGACCTTCTTTTTTATGTTGGGTATCATCATGCTCCTTGCCATGGTGTTCGATCTTTCAGAACGGCTAAGTGAATTCATTGATAATCAAGCTCCTTTAAGTTCGATCATCCTTGATTATTACGTGAATTTCATCTTGTTCTATGGGAACCTGTTTTCGTCAATGATCATTTTTGTGTCTGTGATCTGGTTCACGGCAAAATTGGCTCAGGATACGGAGATCATCCCTATGTGGAATAGCGGTAAACCATTTTCGAGATTCTTGCGGCCATATATGATTGCTGCAACGGTGATCATGCTCATCTCGCTGGTGATGAATCATTTTATTCTTCCGAAATCGAATCGTACACGACTTGATTTTGAAGAAAGGTATTATCGCGATGCCATGTCTGTGAATGATTATCACGCAGAATATCCCGGAAATCAAGTGGTCTATTTCTCCAGTTATTATCAGGAAGATAACCTTGCCAATGATTTCGTTCTGGAGCAATGGAATGATCAGAACAAATTAACCTATTTCATTAAAGCCCGAACCGCAGAGAATGTTCCCGGTACGAACAAATGGGTTCTAAAGGATTACTACGAGCGCCGGGTGGGATATCCCAATGATGAGGTCGTTGAAGGTCATTGGAAGGACACGGTTTTTAATTTCAAAATTGAGGAAATGGCGCAACGGGAAAATATAGCCGAAGCCATGACATACACTGAATTACGTTCATTTATTGATAGGGAAAAAGAAAAAGGGTCGGGAAATGTACCCATGTATGAAATAGAACTCTATCAACGCACGTCGTATCCTTTTGCTGCATATGTGTTGACTATAATCGGAGTGGCTGTTTCGTCTCGCAAGAAAAGAGGCGGTGTAGGGGTAAATATCGCACTCGGACTGTTGATCATATTTGTCTATATTTTTGCTATGAAGGTAACGACAGTGGCGGCTATGAATGTTGGTTTTCCTGCTTCAATTGCCGTTTGGGTTCCGAATATCCTCTTTGGTGCTGTAGCATACATCCTCTATCGATTTGCTCAAAAGTGACCAGGCTAATTGTATTTTTTACTTTTCAGCTGCTGTGTCAATCTTCCTTTTTTCAGATTGTCAATATTGAAAATCGACGCATGTATGATGATACTTTGGGTATGGCTGGTGTCCTGGACGGAAATTTATCAGTGTTGCAAAACAAGAATGTATTGATTAATGGTGGTTTTCGTCCGCGAGTACAATACAAAACAAATCGTCATCATTTTCTGCTTTTAAGTGACTGGTCTTACGCTAAATCCACGAATACCGTTTACGCAAATTCGGGTGAACTGCACTTCAAATATGCTTGGCGATTACCATCAAAAACAAAGGGTAAAAAGAGTCCCTGGAAATGGGAAAGTTATGCGCAATTGCAATACAATCAGCTTTAAGATCAGAGATTACGCGTTTTAATGGGTACAGGCATTCGGTTCATGGACGCTTTTTTATTGCGCAATAATTTGATCTAAGTTTCTTTCAATTCTCCGACAGATATCATCAATAGGAAGGTCGTCATCATCTGTTCCAAAAGGATCTTCAATTTCTTCTGCCAGCACTTCAAGACTAACTAAAACATAGAAGAAAAAAACCGATATTATAATAGAGTAGTATCCGAACTGAACAACAAAAGCCAAAGGAAGCGTTACCACATAAAGAAATATAAACTTTTTAAAAAACATGCTGTAAGAATAAGGAATAGGCGTGTTTTTAATTCTTTCGCAGCCACCCAAACTATCAATGAGTTGCACGAGATGTTTTTCAAGGGCCAAAAAGTTTTCTTCGGAAATAAGACCAGATTTTTTTTGTGACGCCAGTTTTTGTTGAATTTGAGCCATTATATGCAAAGGCGCGTGTATTGTCTGTTCCAAATTTAATGCGGCATATGGAATATCGCGAAGATGGTCTCTCATGGCATTTGTAAAATGTACAATGTGTGATTTATGCCATTCGGCGTCTTGTTTAGGCAAGACTGCATTAATTTTAAGGATAAAATTTCGCGAGTCATTTACCACGGAACCCCATAATTTTCTGCCCTCCCACCAACGATCGTAGGCAGTATTCGTTCTAAAAATTAATAAAAGAGAAATTACAAAACCAAGTAATTGGTATACTGTCGGCAACTTTTCAAATAACTCGGTATGAAATAAGTTTTGCTCAGCATAAACCAAAAGAGCCGTAAGTAAACCAATATAAATGAGTTGTTTCCACAGAATCCTTAATGTGTCGCTATGACTAATTGAAAAAATTAAGTTTATCCAGTTTTTTGGATTATATTGAATCATTCTAAATCTTCTTTTGTTATAGTATCAAAAGTACTAAACCTCCTTCTTTCCTTTAATTTCGTCAAAGAAAAAACAACTAAAAAATGGAGATAACACCAGAAATTCATGACATCGGTTATTTACATGCAACCGATTTGGAGTAACTTTTAGGATTACAGGTTGATGGGCAGCACACACTTGCTCTGAATATTTTTAAAAGGACTGACCTGAAGTTGGAATGGAACCATTTTTATGACGCTAATACGTCTTCCGGAGTGCGCCGCTTTATTTACAGTACGTCTGTTGGCTTGAGGGTAAAACTGGGCGAATAAAAGCTGTTGATAAATCTTGATTCCCCTTAGGTTTAGGCCCTTTTTACAAGCAAATAATTGTTACTTTTGTCTCTCATTGAAAATCTATGGAAAGCACATTAAATCAGGAAGCAACACTGGAACAGGCAATAGACTTAGGGCTGCGTGAAGATGAATTTGGAATGATCAAAGAGATCCTAGGTCGCACACCAAATTTTACTGAAACAGCCGTTTATTCCGTGATGTGGTCTGAGCACTGTTCATACAAGAATTCCATCGTATGGTTGAAGAAATTGCCAAAAGATGGTCCACACATGTTGGTAAAAGCAGGAGAAGAGAATGCAGGATTGGTGGATATTGGGGACGGACTTGGCTGTGTTTTCAAGATTGAATCGCACAATCACCCGAGTGCACTTGAGCCTTATCAGGGAGCGGCAACAGGTGTTGGCGGGATTAACAGGGATATTTTCACTATGGGTGCAAGGCCAGTTGCTCAGCTGAACTCGCTTCGTTTTGGAAATATTGAAAATGCCAGAACGAAGTGGTTGGTGAAAGGTGTTACCAAAGGTATCGGTGATTATGGAAATGCTTTCGGTATTCCGATAGTCGGTGGAGAAGTTTTCTTTGACGATTCCTACAATACAAATCCACTGGTCAATGCGTTTTCAGCAGGAATCATTGATACAAAGAAGATCATTTCGGCGAAAGCCAAAGGTCCTGGAAATCCTGTTTTCATTGTAGGTTCAGCTACGGGTAAAGATGGTATTGCAGGTGCAGCTTTTGCATCAAAAGACATTACAGAAGATTCTGCAAACGACCTTCCATCCGTTCAGGTTGGAGATCCCTTCATGGAGAAATTGCTATTGGAAGCAACAATGGAGCTCTCTCAAACCGATGCTATCGTTGGAATGCAGGACATGGGTGCCGCAGGAATTACCTGTTCAACTTGTGAAATGAGCGCCGGAGGCGGTGTTGGAATGGATATCCATCTGGACCGTGTGCCAACGCGTCAGGAAAACATGTTGCCATATGAAATACTTCTTTCTGAATCTCAGGAACGAATGCTGGTAGTGGTACATCAAGGGAAAGAAGAGTTAGTGCGCGACATTTTTACGAAATGGGACTTGCATGCCGAGGAGATCGGTGTAGTCACTGAAACGGGACGTGTTCGCTATTTCATGAACGGAGAGCTCGTAGGTAACGTGCCTGCGGAATCTTTGGTATTGGGTGGTGGAGCGCCACAGTATGTCAGAGATTACAAAGAGCCGGCATATTATCAAGAATACAAGAAATTTGATATTGAGCAGGTGAAACAGCCCGAGGATCTGAAAGAGGTCGCATTTAAACTGCTTCAATACCCGAACATAGCTTCTAAAAGATGGGTGTATGAGCAATACGATTCGATGGTGGGAACACGCACTATGACTACAAACCGTCATTCGGATGCGGGAGTAGTGAACATCAAAGGGACGAATAAAGCTTTGGCAATGACCGTGGACTGTAATTCGCGTTATGTCAATGCAGATCCGGAGATCGGAACCATGATCGCTGTTTCAGAAGCGGCAAGAAATATTGTGTGCTCGGGAGGTGAGCCAAGTGCAATCACAAACTGTTTGAACTTTGGTAATCCATATAATCCGGAATCTTACTGGCAATTTGTAGGAGCGATTAAAGGGATGTCAGCGGCTTGTTTGAAATTTGAGACGCCGGTTACCGGAGGAAACGTTTCCTTTTACAACCAGACCGTTACGAATGGTGTTGAAGTTCCTGTTTTTCCAACCCCGACTATCGGTATGATCGGAATCCTGGAGGACAAGGATCAGGTGATGACGCTGGATTTTAAACAAAAAGGAGATCTGATCTTTGTTATTGGAGAAAATGTGAACGATATCTCATCTTCAGAATATCTGGCTTCCTATCATGGAGTTAAAGCATCACCTGCGCCGCACTTTGATTTGGATAAAGAATACGCGATGCAACATGTAGTGAAAGGATTGATTCGTCACGAATTGGTCAACGCCGTGCACGATGTGGCAGACGGAGGATTATTTGTGACGTTGGTTGAAATGTCGATGCCGCGTGAACTTGGATTTGATATTGTTACAGATTCTGAAATCAGGGAGGATGCCTTCTTGTTCGGTGAAGCACAAGGCAGAGTAGCGGTTTCAGTGAGTGAAGATCGAGAAGAAGAATTTATCGAGTTTATGATGGAATCGGGAGTGAATTTCACGTTACTCGGTCATGTTACTAAAGGAAAAATGATGGTGGATGACCAGCATTATGGATTTATTACAGAAGCAAAGGCATTGTATGATAATGCGCTTGGAAAGCATCTGGAAAACTAAAAACTAAACAACGTTCCACATGGAATACAACACAACGAGAGGGCGTTTGATCCTTCCGGAATACGGCCGAAACGTGCAAAATATGATTGCACATGCCATGGAGATTGCAGATCGCGATGAGCGAAATAGAGCAGCCCAGGCGATCATCGAGGTGATGGGGCAATTGAATCCTCATTTACGCGATGTGGATGATTTTCGCCACAAATTGTGGACGCATTTATTCGTTATGTCTGACTTTCAGTTAGAGGTTGATTCGCCCTATGAGATACCAAAACAGGAAGTCCTGAATGAGAAACCCAATATCATGGACTATCCGAAAAGCAGGATTCGCTACGGACATTATGGGCAGTACACTCAGAAGATTCTTGAAAGCGCCAAAGAAGTAACAGACGAGAAAGAAAAAGAGTACTTGAAAAACTCGATGGCGAACTTTATGAAGAAGCAATTTCTCGCGCACAATAATGATGCAGTGGAAAATCATGTCATTGCTGATCAGTTAAAAGAACTTTCCAGAGGAGAATTGATCCTTGAGAACCCTGATGAATTGGTGAATACGAATACGATCCTTCGTTCCATGGGAATGAATCAGAACAAGCGGAACAAAGGAAGTTTCAAGCAAAAACAAAAAAAGAAATTCAAAAAATAGCACATGGCATCTTTTGAGATTCACGGAGGTAAGCCTTTGAAAGGTGAGCTTATCCCACAAGGAGCAAAAAACGAAGCATTGCAAGTATTGTGTGCTCCTTTACTTACAGCTGAAAAGGTGACGATCTCTAACGTCCCGGATATCGTGGATGTGAACAAGTTAATCAGCTTGTTGCAAACCATGGGTGTGAAGATCGAAAAGGTGGAAAAAGGAACGTTCATCTTTCAAGCGAAAGATATTGATCTTGCTTACTTGGAATCTGAAGATTTTAAGAAAAGAGCCAGTGCGTTGAGAGGTTCGATCATGATCGTTGGTCCGCTTTTAGCGCGTTTCGGAAAAGGATTTATTCCAAAACCGGGTGGAGATAAGATTGGTCGCAGAAGGTTGGATACGCATTTCGAAGGGTTCCAGATGCTGGGTGCCAAATTCAACTACGACGCAGGGGAGCATTTCTATTCCATTGAAGCAAAAAAACTGAAAGGAACCTATATTCACCTTGATGAAGCGTCCGTAACGGGAACTGCAAACGTAGTGATGGCAGCTGTGATGGCTGAAGGGAAAACGACCATTTACAACGCCGCGTGTGAACCCTATCTGCAGCAGTTATGTAAGATGTTGAATTCCATGGGTGCCAAGATCGAAGGGATTGGTTCCAATATGCTGCACATTGAAGGAGTGAAAGAAATGGGAGGTTGCTACCACCGTCTTCTTCCGGATATGATCGAGATTGGCAGTTTTATTGGTCTCGCTGCCATGACAGGTTCCGAGATTACGATCAAAGATGTGAGTTGGGATAACCTTGGAATCATTCCAAATGTTTTTCGACGCTTGGGAATCCAACTGGAACGACGAGGTGATGATATTTTCATCCCTTCACAGGAAAATTATGAGATCGATACGTTTATTGACGGATCCATTTTAACCATTGCTGATGCGCCTTGGCCAGGATTCACACCGGATTTACTTTCAATTGTATTGGTTGTTGCTACCCAAGCAAAAGGTTCGGTTCTAATCCATCAGAAAATGTTTGAGTCGCGCCTGTTCTTTGTAGATAAACTGATCGACATGGGGGCTCAGATCATCTTGTGTGATCCCCACAGAGCTACAGTTATTGGTTTGAACAAACAGCATTCGCTCAAGGGAATTCAAATGACTTCACCGGATATCAGAGCTGGGGTATCCTTGCTTATTGCAGCACTTTCTGCGAAAGGAAAAAGCGTGATCCACAACATCGAGCAAATCGACCGCGGATATCAGGACATCGAACTTCGTTTGAATAATTTGGGTGCGGATATTCGAAGGGTAGGATAGGTTTGTGGTTAATAGTTAGTAGTTAGGCAAAAGGCAATAGTGATAAGGCAATAGGTGGAGAAATGAGTTTAGATTGAAAAGTCTCAGTTCTCGGTTCTATCAGCGCAGCGGTCTGTATTAGCATATGTTATAAAGTCAAATCCTCAAATTTTCGAATCTTCAAATCTTCAAATCTTCAAATCTTCAAATCTTCGAATTATCAAATCATCAAATCTTCAAATCATCAAATCTTCGAATTATCAAATCCTCAAATGTAAAATGATAAAATCCTCAAATCCTCAAAAGCACCTTTCTCGTCTGGCATGCGTTACATCAATCCTTGTTCTTTGTTCCTTACTCTTTGTTCCCCTATTATTCTCATTTCGAAAAACTGAGTTGAGACCAACAGCATCCGGGGAGACCAAAAAAGCTCCCGAGATCGAACTGGTATCGCCTTCAGGAAAAATGATCAAGCTTTCTAAACTAAAAGGTAAAATGGTGCTCATCGATTTCTGGGCATCTTGGTGCGGGCCTTGCAGAAGAGAAAATCCAAACGTGGTAGAGGCTTATAAGAAATACAAATCCTCAAAATTCGAGAACGGAAAAGGCTTTGAAGTCTATAGTGTTTCCTTGGACAGGGATGAAGCTCCTTGGAAACAAGCGATTGCTGCTGATGGTCTGATCTGGAAGAATCATGGTTGGGATAAAGACGGAACAGCTTCAAAAGCGTATGCTGTATATTCTATTCCCTCCGGATTTCTCATTGATGGTGATGGAAATATAGTCGCTCAAGGACAGGAACTTAGAGGTCTTGGGCTACACATTGCTCTGGACAAGTACATAAAGAAATAAATGAAAGAAAAACTATCCGATCGAAGTGGAGGAGTCTGTGAAATATGCTCTTCAACAAATGAACTTACCCCTTTTCTTGTCGAACCGGGAAACAGTACGAATCCAGATCATCATGTAATGGTTTGCTCAACATGTTCTGCTCAGGTAGCCGACTCCAATGCAATGCAGCCCAATCACTGGCGTTGTCTGAGTGAAAGCATGTGGAGCGAAGTTCCGGCGGTACAAGTTTTAGCATGGCGTATGTTGCATCGTTTGAAAGATAATGACTGGGCGCAAGACCTGTTAGACATGCTTTATCTCGATGATGAAACATTGAACTGGGCTAAGGCGACCGGTGAAGACCGTGAAAAAGAAGAGGCCTTAGTTCATATTGATAGCAATGGAACTATTCTGGAGAATGGGGATACGGTTGTATTGATCAAAGATCTGGATGTAAAAGGTGCGGGATTTACAGCAAAACGTGGAACTGCTGTGCGTAACATTCGCCTGGTTCACGATAATCCAGAGCACATAGAAGGAAAGATCAATGGTCAGGGAATTGTGATCCTGACGCAATATGTGAAGAAATAATAGCACATTTTTAAGAAGTGCAATAACCTAAAAATCGGTATATTTTCGGTTTAATCCTAAAATAAAACAAAATCTGATGGCTTTGTTTATTCAGTGTTAATTTTGGAAATATGGTCACGCTTCTTGTAGCATTGAGATCTATATCCCATTTGAGTAGCGAGCAGGATTGTTGAAACTACTTTGTAATTGTAAAAGTGAGAAGGGATGTTCGAGTCGACTCACTCTGGAAATTTGCTCCTTTTGTCCGTCAAAAGGAGAGTGAGCAAAATCATTTCCCTACCTTTGCCCCGTGGTAAAAATCCGCAACATAGAATTGGGTGAATTTCCCTTATTGCTTGCGCCGATGGAGGATGTGAGTGATCCGCCGTTTCGTGCTTTGTGTAAGAAGCATGGCGCTGATCTGATGTATACGGAGTTTATCTCGTCGGAAGGTCTGATCCGGGATGCGGCGAAAAGTGTCCAGAAACTCGATATCTACGAATACGAACGACCGGTAGGAATTCAGATCTTCGGCGGTGAGATCGAAAGCATGAAGGAAGCGGCCAAGATCATTGAGCGCACGAACCCCGACCTGATAGATATCAATTTTGGGTGTCCGGTGAAAAAGGTAACCTGCAAAGGCGCTGGTGCCGGGATGCTTCAGAACATTCCGAAACTCATCAAAATGACCGAAGAGATCGTGAAGATCACCAATCTTCCGGTAACGGTAAAAACACGACTCGGCTGGGATGATAATTCAAAATTTGTGGTTTCTACTGCGGAAGCCCTTCAGGATGTTGGGATTGAAGCCATTTCTATTCACGGTCGAACGAGAGTACAATTATACAAAGGCGAAGCCGATTGGACGCTCATTGGCGAAGTAAAGAACAATCCGCGCATGAAGATCCCGGTTTTCGGTAACGGAGATATCGATTCTCCCGAAAAAGCTGTAGAGTACAAAAACCGCTACGGAGTCGATGGAATCATGATTGGTCGTGCTAGCATTGGTTATCCATGGTTTTTCAATGAGGTTAAGCATTTCATGAATACCGGAACTCATTTGCCTTCACCTACCATCAAAGACCGTGTCGAGGTCGCCCGGGATCATCTGCTAATGTCAGTCAACTGGAAAGGCGAACATCTCGGAATTGCTGAAATGAAGCGTCATTATACCAACTATTTCAAAGGCATTGCCCACTTCAAAGAATTCCGCATGAAGCTGGTTACTTCGTTTGACCTGCAGGAAGTATTGGACACGCTTGATTATATTGCGACTCACGAAGAGGAGTTTCAGTTTGCCTAAATCATTCTGTTGTTTCACCATCGAAATGTTCTCCTTTTTCTCGGGCTTCTTCTTTCGTTGATCTGGAGATCTTGTCTTTGTGAACCGGACGTGCATAAAGCGTATACAGTTTCAATTCAAGTGAATCGTTGTTGTTCAGAATGTTATGTCTCGCCCCGGAAGGTATAAGAACGATAGCATTCGGATTGAGTTCATAAGCCTCATCATTCAAAAGACAAATTCCCGTTCCTTGTTCCACACGAATAAACTGGTCACTCCGTGCATGCGTTTCCCATCCGATGTCTTCACCCGGCTCCAGACTCATAATCGCAAGTTGCAAATTCTTACCCGTGTAAAGCACACTTCGGTAGTCATAATTGTCTAACGTGGCTTGCTCGATATCTAAAAACAGGCCTTTCTTTTTACTGTCTGGTGTTCTTTTCTTGTATTTTATCTGTCGATAAGTCGTTTCGCTCTTTTCTTCTGAATTTCGGGTACATCCAAATACGAATATAAGTGCAGGTAAGATTGCAATGAGTAGGTTGATTTTCATGTTGTTTGTTTTTGACAAAACTAAATGATATGTTGTTCGATTTAAGTGATTTATGATTCAACACCAATTGAGATTTTTCAACCTTTGTATGACTCGATTGGCGAAGTGAGGAAAAAAGGAAATTTCGAAGCGTCAACCAAAATCAAAAAGCGCTTGTCGTTTGTAAGCGGATGCTTACACTCTTTTTGCTTATTGGTCGCTAAGAAATTTCCGCCGAACGGCTTCAATCGAGTCTTGACTTTTTGATTCTTTTGTGTCAAGACAAAAGAATATAAGATGAGTTACTCTTGCATGAAACGAGTTTCATCTGATATCAATGAAAATATAGATGAGTTTGCTTATTTTTAGCACTCAAAAACAAAACAAATGCAGCGTTATCAAAGTTACGCCCTTGGTCAATGGTTCGACGGGGAAGGAGTAGAGTCCAGTTTATACAATGCCATCAATGGCGAAAAGATCGGTGAGATCTCCAGTGTTGGACTGGATTACGCAGCTATGCTAGAATATGCAAAAAAGAACGGTGGTTATGCCTTGCGTAAAATGACCTTTCAAGAACGAGGCAGAATGCTGAAAGCGTTGGCTATGTATCTGTTGGGAAACAAAGAAAAATACTACCAGGTGAGTGCTTGGACAGGAGCTACGCGTGTAGACTCCTGGATCGATATTGAAGGTGGAATTGGTAACCTGTTTGCGAATGCTTCCTTGCGTCGGCAATTTCCTGATTTGCCGTATTATGTTGATGGAACTGCAGCGCCATTATCAAAAAATGGAACGTTCATCGGTCACCACATCATGGTGCCAAAACGAGGCGTGGCAGTGCATATAAACGCCTTCAATTTCCCAGTGTGGGGAATGTTGGAGAAGATAGCCGTGAATTTACTAGCGGGTGTTCCTGCGATTGTGAAACCATCCGGAGCAACGTGTTATTTGACGGAAGTCGTTGTGCGTGATATTATTTCATCCGGAATTCTGCCGGAAGGGTCACTACAGTTGGTATGCGGAGCAGGAAGAGGAATCATTGATCA
>Ga0172367_10002074_pt1 | contig 28001 bp, 15 predicted proteins | sample Lak10m_FD_114542 | JGI IMG/M metagenome (GOLD analysis project Ga0172367, IMG submission 114542) | Freshwater microbial communities from Kabuno Bay, South-Kivu, Congo - kab_022012_10m | ecosystem: Environmental > Aquatic > Freshwater > Lake | place: Democratic Republic of the Congo: South-Kivu...
AATATTATCTAGTTCTTGGCTTAAATAAAACCAAAACTCAAGATTTAATTTTAAAGCCTACTTTTCGGCTTATTAGTCAATAAAAGTATCTATAAAAAAATTATTTCGGAACTAGTCTAATATCCTTGTCTTGATAATCAAAAATTAATCTAAATTTTCAAACTCTTAGCCTATATATATCAAGCTCTTTCGGATTCATTTTCTTTATATCGAGATTATCTTGATTGTTTTTCAATTCCTTGAGTTTACCAAAAATAATTCTCAAGTTTTAAAAATCATTTTTCAAAAGTTTTTGTAAACACTATTTTCATATAATTTTTGCACTCAAAGAAGCTAAATCAAAAGTTTTTTCTTGTTTTACTGATTGTATTTCTTCTATATCTTTTTCTGAAAGAGTGTTCCAAAATTTTTCTTCTTCCAATGATTTATCAAGAGAAAAAAGATAAGAAAAAATTATGTTTATCTTTTTTTCTGTATTAAATCAAGTATTTTTCATATTTTGAAAATTTAGGGTATGACTAAATATTATATATATTCAGAGAAAAGTAAAGTATAAATTTTCGCTATCTAAAAATTTTTTTATTTCATATAATATTCGTTTTGTATGATAAAGAAAACTATTCACCTTGCAATCGAATAAAAAAGAACTCATTATCAATTTTTTCAGATGCAATAATTCTGTGTTCAATATTAGATGGTATGTAAATCAAATCTCCTTCAGTATATTCATACGATTCATCATTTTTAAATTCAATAAGACCATGCCCTTTTGTTACCAAAAAAAATTCATCCATTTTATCGTGTGAATGCCAATCAAATTTTGCACCAGCTTTTAAATACCCTTTTGTCATCGCTTCTAAATATTTTGACACAAAATCAGCTTTAGATAAAAGAAGTTGGCGACTACCAGATCCTCCATGAGCTTCTTCAATAGGAATTTTATCTAATGATTTTTTAAAAGGTTTTTTCATATTTTATAAAATATAATAATAAAGTTTTTATTCAGATAATTTAAAAAAATTAGCATTCAATAAAAATTATTTATCAAAAATCCCTTACAAATTATACATTACTCTATTGAGAGGAATTTCTCTTTGTCAAATAATTACTTTTGGAGAAATTATTTCATCATCATTTCACTCAAAATAAAAATCAGTATTTTTTTCTTCACTTTCCATAATCTTAGCAAGTTCTTTTTCTATCTTTTTTACAACTCAAATTTTATCAAGAACATCATAGACTCTCATTATTGCCTCCTTATTATAAAAATCTGTCATTCTCACAATTTGTTCTATTCTCTTTCCTTTTAATAAAAATTTGTACTCTCAAATATATTGAATTGTATAATCTTTTGGATCTTCTTGGTCTCTCAAATCATATTTTTTTGTGGTATTTTCTTCTTTGTTAGAGTCATTTTTTTCTTCAATAAGATTATCAACGAGATAATTTTTTAACGGTTCCAGTCAAAGTGAAATCGCTGAACTTATGACAAAAACTTTTTTATTTTTGTGTTTTTTTTGAAATTCTTCCACTATGTATTTTTTCATTTCTTCATCCAGTAAATCAGCCTTAGAAAAGACAACAAGTTCTTCTTTTTCGGCTAAATCTTTTGAAAAAAGTTCAAGCTCTTTTCTGATATCTTCATAATCTTGAAATACCTTATCTAATCTTGAAATATCAAGAAGATGAAGCAGAACTCTTGTTCTTTCTATGTGTTTGAGAAATTGTATTCCTAATCATTTTCCTTCACTTGCTCATGGAATAAGTCAAGGAACATCTTCAAGTACAAGACTTTTTCCTTTATGCTCCAAAACTCAAAGATTTGGAATAAGTGTTGTAAATGGGTAATCTCAAATTTTTGGTTTTACTGAAGTGATGACACTTATAAGACTTGATTTTCAGGCAGATGGAATTCCTATAATTCCGACATCAGCAACAAGTTTAAGCTCGAGAAGTAAATCTTTTTCTTCTGCGATATCTCATAATTCTGCAAATCCAGGGGCTTGTCTTGTAGAAGAAACAAAATGGGCATTTCCATAACCACCTCTTCCACCAAAGGCAAGAGTTTTATTTTGTCATAATTCTGAAAGATCAACAATTAATTTTCCAGTATTTCCATCTTTTATCAATGTTCAAACAGGAACTTCAATAATGAGATTTTCTCCATTTGCTCCATGCATTAGCTGTTGTCATCCTTTTTCTCAATTTTCTGCTTGTAAAACTTTTTTATGTCTAAAATCTGAAAGAGTATTGAGATTGGAATTTGTTTTAAATATGACACTTCCACCATTTCCTCCATCTCATCCCCGTGGTCATCATTTTGGGATATATTTTTCTCTTCTCCAAGAAACAAGACCATCTCATCATGATCCTGCAATTACTTTTATTTTCACCTCATCAACGAACATAGTATTTATTTTATTAATTAGAATAGCTATAGTTTAAAAAAAAAATTGTTTTTGTAAACAGAAAAGCCTAGAGAAAAACTCTAAGCTTTATATTTTCTATTTTGGTGTCAGTAGGTGGATTTGAACCACCGACCTCAGGGATATGAATCCTGTGCTCTAACCAGCTGAGCTACACTGACAAAAAAGTAAAATGCAAAATGCAAAATAAAAATTTTTTCTATTCTACATTTTGCATTTTAGTAAATATTTTTTGGTTGCGGAGGTAGGAATCGAACCTACGACCTCCAGGTTATGAGCCTGGCGAGATACCACTTCTCTACTCCGCGGTATAAAATGGTACGGCTACGGAGAATTGAACTCCGGTTACCGGGATGAAAACCCGGTGTCCTAACCACTAGACGATAGCCGCATATAAATATAAAGCCTGCTCATTATAAATATTTAAAATATTAGTCAAATTTTTTTAGAAAAAAGAAACTATATTTTTCCATAAAATTAGTCTTTTTCTACTTAGCTGTATATAAAAGATTTGAAATGTTTATCTTTTCTCTTATTCTGTTGTCCATAATAGACAAAGATTTATCTGTTTAAATTACTAAAAATGTACAAACTTACTAGACAAGATGTCTCTGATGTATTAAATATTTCGACAAGAAGTGTTGACAGATATATAAAGGCGGGAAAGCTAAGAACAAGGAAAGAAGGGAAGATAATTTATATCAATAATAATGATGTCGAAAGTATGAAAAATAGCGGAATAAACCAAGAAGTCATTCTGCCAAATAAAGTAGACAAAGAAGACAGAGAAAATGACACCATAATTCAGTCAAATAGTATAGAGAGACAAAACGATAAAATTCTCAACACTATATATGAAGACCTGAGACAAGAAATCCAAAAAAAAGATGATATTATACAAACTCTTTCTCTTAGGCTTTGAAAAGCAGAAGAAATAGCAAAAAATTCTGTTTCTTTGATAGACTTTAAAAAATCACAATTTCTTTTGGAAGAATCAAAATGATACCTTTCTGGAGAAGTAGAAAATCTCAAAAAAGAAAAAAATAAACTTCTCAAAGAGATAAAATATGAAAAAAACACCAATAATATTATGATTATTTTTCTTGTTCTGCTTCTTGTTCTCACAGCAATTATTTGGTTTATAAAAATATAAATCTCTTTTTTCTATATTTTTTTGCTTTCATAGAGAAAAAATATAAACTTACTTTTAATGTCCTCATAGTTCAACGGATAGAACAGCCCCCTCCTAAGGGGCAGATGTAGGTTCGATTCCTGCTGGGGATACCATTTAATATACTTATTTTTAATAATTTTTTTATGACAACAAAAAAATGCTCATTGAGCAACAATATATTTTTCCTCATCATAGGAATACTTTTGGTTATTATTTTATGACTCCTTATGTTTATTATGAAATGAGAAGATAAAGGCATAATAGGGGGTATAAAAACTTGAGAAAATATTTCAACAAAATGACTAGAAATAAGTGTAATAGGAGATAAAAGATGTGCAAATTGTTCTACTACAGAAATACTTGCCCAATTAAAACAAGTTCCTTTTCTTAGTGGGGCAATATTTACAGAAAAAGATTTTTCTGATAATGGAATAAGTGATTACATAAAAGCAAATAATATAAAAGCTCTTCCTGCTTTTGTTTTTTCTCACAATAATATAAATGATGATGGCAGTATGAAAAAATTTCTTTCAGAGCTTCCAGATAAAACTTATTCTCTTCAAATTTGAGCAAGTTTTGATCCTTTTGCAAAAAGAACTGAAAAAGGTTTTCTTATTATTGATTCCAAAGTATTAGAAGCTATAAAGGCTGACTCATATCTAAAATGAAATAAAGATGCGGATATTACTTGGGTAGAGTATTCTGATTTAGAATGTCCTTTCTGTGCAAAATTCCATAATTCTGGAACGATAGAAGAAGTAATGACAAAATATGGAAATAAAATAAATAAAATATTTAACCATTTTCCTCTTGATTTTCATAAAAATGCTCAAACTTGAGCAGAAATACTTGAGTGTGTTGGAGAACTTTCTTGATCTGATACTTTTTATGCTCTTGCAAAAGAAAGTTATAGCAAAGAAAATTCTACTCAAACATTTCTTATTGATGAAGCAGTAAAACTAAAAGTAGATAAAACAAAACTTACAACTTGTTTAGAAAGTCATAAATATGCTGAAAAAGTGAAAAACCAAATGACAAGAGGATCTCAATCTTTCTGAATCAATGGAACTCCTGGAAATATTCTTATCAACAATAAAACAGGAGAATACGAAATACTAAGCGGAGCTCTTCCAACTCAAATGTTTGCTGATGTAATAGATAAATTATTAAAGTAATAATTTATCAAAAATGAACATAATAATTAAAATCCGGACTTTTTATTTTTAGTCCGGATTTTTTTCGATAAAAATTATGGCAATCTCTATATTACAAATATTTTTTTATTATTAAAAAAGGAAAATCCAAATTCCTAAAACAATGATATTGTTTCTTATTTTTTTTAAGCTTTCTTAGGAAATATTAAAAAACTAAGCTTTTGTCATTTTTTTAGACTCAACCCAATATTAAGGTCTGCCAAAAATCCATAAAAATAGAGAAATTACTTTAAAAAAATGAATTATTTTATTTTTTTTAAAGTAATTTTAATGTAATATTTTTTTTGCAATTCCTTCATTTTTTCTCCATTTTGGGAGAACCTTTACTCTCAGAGAAAGAAATATTTTTTTTCAAAAAATTTCTTCAAGTTCAAGTCTTGCTTCTTTTCCTATTTGAGAGAGAAAACTTCCTTTTTTTCATATAATAATATATTTTTGACTATCAGTTTCCGTGTAAATATAGGAAATAATTCGTATTAAATTTTCTTGTTCTTCTATTTCTTCTACTTCGACAAAGACACTATGCGGGAGTTCTTCTTTTGTATGGAGAAAAATTTTTTCTCTAATTATTTCACTCACTCTAAAGTCCATCGTCTGAAAAGTAAAATAATCTTCTGGATAAAAAAGGTGTCCTGATGGAAGATAATTTTTTATTTTTCCGAGGAGAATATCAAATCAAATATGTTTTATAGAAGAAATCTGGACAATATTTTCTCCTTCTTGAATATTTTTTTTATGAGGAATATCTATTTTTGTATACACTTTAATCAGTGGCTTTTCGACAGTTTTCAAAATATCCTCTATATATTTTTCTTCTTCTCAAGTTGCTCTGGTTGTATCTATAAAATATAAAATAACATCGCCGTCATTAAGAGTATTAGTTGCTTGAGCATTTATCTCTTGGTTGAAAAAATTTTCTGATTTATGGACTCATGGAGTATCAAAAAATATAATCTGACTTTCTTCATCATTATAAATTCACAAAATTTTATTTCTTGTTGTCTGTGGAATACTCGTAGTAATGGCAATTTTTTCGCCAATAAGTGTATTTAAAAAAGTTGATTTACCTGTATTTGGTCTCCCAATAATTGATACATATCCAACTTTTTTTATAGTTTCGTTTAAATCATTTTTTTCTTGTCCTTCCTGTGGCATATTTCTGTTTATAATAAATAATAATTTTTTCTATTATAAAAATAATAAATATTTTTGACAAAAGAAATTTTTTTTTTAGAATAATCCAAGGCTTTTTAGGAAGCTTTTATTTTAAATCCTTCTTTACAAAAAATATTAATGTAAAGATGTTAACCCATAGGAAATATGAATAAATATGAATTTATGCTCATCGTAGACCCAAAGTTATCAGAAGATGAAAAAAATGCAACTTTGGCTACTATTAAAAATGAGATTACTCAGGTTGGTGGAAAAATAGAAAAAGAAGATATTTGGGGAGAAAGAAAACTTGCTTATAGAATCAACAAATCTGATGTATGATTTTATGCATTATTTGAAATAGAATTAGATGGTTCTAAATTAAAGGATTTAACAAATACAATAAATCTCCTTAAAAAAGTATGGAGAAATATGTTTGTTAGACAAGATTCTTAATTTTAATTTAATAATTTTTTTTTCATGAGAACAGTCAACAAAGTTATCTTGATCGGGAATGTCACAAGAGATCCATCAATAAAAAATATAGAAAATAATAAAAAAGTAGCTCTTTTCACAATTGCTACAAATAGATATTATAAAACAGCCGAAGGAGAAAATAAAAGTGAATCTGAATTTCATAATTGTGTTGCCTGGGGAAATCTTGCTGAAAGAATCGAAAGCTTTCTCGTAAAAGGAAAACTTGTCTATATAGAAGGAAGACTCAGAACAAGAGTCATAGAAAAAGATGAAAATACAAAACTCTATAAAACAGAAGTTGTTGTTTCTAATCTTATCTTTCTCAATAAAAGATCTGATTTTGATGGAGAAACAGAAAATTTAGTATGATGAGATGTAATAGATACTGAGATTGATGTGGAAGATAGATTTTAATACAAATATTATAAAATAAGTTTAAAAGGAAGAATTTCTCTTTTTAAACAAAAAACTTTTAACTTTTAAATTAATTAAAAATGGCTGTAGCTAAAAAACCTTGTCCTTTAGAAGGAATTGAAATAGATTACAAAAATGTTGACCTTCTGAGTAAATATATTACAAAATTTGGAAAAATAGTACCAAGATATTATTCTTGAGTATGTCTTAAAAACCAGAAAAAACTTTCTCAAGCAATAAAAAGAGCGAGGATTATGGCTTTGCTTCCTTTTGTAAAAAGTTTTAATCCAAATAGATAATCTAAAAATAAAAAATTCCTCAGCATTGAGGAATTTTTTTATTATTTTTCTATTTACTTTTTTCCATTTTTATATACAATTCTATCGTTTTAAAAGTCCGGACTTTTTAAGTCCGGTTTTCATTACTTATTTTAATTTACATTTTACATTATTTTTATGTCTTTTAGAAATGTTGCCATTATTGCCCATGTTGATCATGGGAAAACAACCCTTGTTGATGCGATGCTCAGACAAAGCGGTACTTTTAGAGAAAATGAATCAGTTGAGGAAAGAGTTATGGATTCAAATGATCAAGAAAGAGAAAGAGGAATTACTATTTATGCAAAAAATACTTCTATTTTCTACAAATGAAACAAAATTAACATTGTTGACACTCCATGACATGCTGATTTTTGAAGTGAGGTAGAAAGAGTTCTTCGTATGGTGGATAGTGTTCTTCTTGTTGTAGATGCCTACGAATGACCAATGCCTCAAACAAAATTTGTCTTGAGAAAATCACTTCAACTTGGACTTAAACCAATTGTTGTTATCAATAAAATAGATAAACCAACCGCAAGACCAACTTGGGTAATTGATCAACTTTTCGATTTATTTGTTCAACTTGGTGCTAGTGATGATCAACTTGATTTTGCTGTCTGTTATACGATAGCGAGAGAAGGAATTGCAAAAAAAGAATTAGCTGATAGCTCTACAAATATTACTCCTCTTTTTGATATGATAATGGAAAAAGTAGAAGAAGCGGTAAACGATACAGAAAAACCATTTAGAATGCAAGTAGCAAATCTTGGATATGATAATTTTCTTGGAAGACTTGCGATAGGAAGAGTATCAGAAGGAAAAGTAAAAGTAGGACAAGAAGTTTTTATTACATCAAATGAATGAGTAAAAAGAAAAGGAAAAATCGCTGAAATTCTCACAAATGAATGATTGAAAAAAGTAAAAGCGGTAGAAGCTCTTGCTGGAGATATTGTTACTCTTTCTTGAATTCCTGATATTTATGTAGGAGAAACAATTGCTCAGAGTATCGATATAGAAGCACTTCCTGCTATTAATATTGACGAACCAACTCTTAAAATGGAGTTTCTTGTAAATAATTCTCCATTTGCTGGAAAAGAGTGAAAATTTGTAACCAGCAGACAAATCAGAGATAGACTTGAAAGAGAGCTTGAAACAAATGTTGGGCTAAAAATAGATTTTGATTCTGGTGATAATTATAATGTTTCTGGAAGAGGAGAATTGCATCTTTCTGTCCTTATTGAAACAATGAGAAGAGAAGGATATGAGCTTCAAGTAGGTTCGCCAACAGTAATTATGCATGAGGAAAAATGAGAAAAACTTGAACCAATAGAAAGAGTTTCTGTCCTCCTTCCGAGTGAATTTGCTGGATCAATCATAGAAAAACTCGGAAAAAGAAAAGGAGAAATGATAAATATGATGGATGAAAATTGACAAACAACTCTTGAGTTCAAAGTGCCAACAAGAGGACTTCTTGGTTTTAAATCAGAATTTACAACTCTTACAAAATGAGAAGGAATTCTTACGAGTGCTTTTGAAGAATATGCTCCCTATAAAGGACCTATTGAAAAAAGAGAAGTTGGATCGATGATCAGTGGGGAAAGATGAGTGACAATGGCTTACAGCCTTTGGAAACTTCAAGAAAGATGACCTATTTTTGTCAATCCAGCAACAGAAATTTATGATGGAATGATTATCGGGGAACATTTAAAATGAGGAGATTTGACAGTAAATCCATGTAAAAATAAGCAATTAACAAATATCAGAGCCTCAGGAACTGATGAAGCACTCAGACTTACTCCACCAAAGATTATGACTCTTGAGGAAGCGATTGATTATATCGGATCAGATGAATATGTAGAAGTAACTCCTGAAAGTATAAGACTGAGAAAGAAATATCTCACAGAAAATGAAAGAAAAAAATATAGCAGATAAAATAAAAAGTGTTAAGCCTATTTAGCTTAACACTTTTTTTGTAGTAAAATTTTTAAAAAATTATTTTAGCAAAAAAACAGTTTTATCTTCTATTTAATTAAATCAGCTTATTCTAATTTCAATTTTATCTCATCCAAAGTGTCTGTAAAATCTCAAGTTTTTGAGGATATTTCTATTAGACTAGTTCCGAAATAATTTTTTTATAGATACTTTTATTTACTAATAAGCCGAAAAGTAGGCTTTAAAATTAAATCTTGAGTTTTGGTTTTATTTAAGCCAAGAACTAGATAATATTTTCTTATTACGGAACTAGTCTATTGTAAGTTTTTGCATAAAAATAAAATTATTTAATTTAAAGGTATTTTATATGAATAAAAAAGTTAGACTAAAAAATATTTTTTTAGCTAAAGCACCCTTAAAACTTAAACTAAATTTTTTCTCAAAAAAAATCGGTATTTTTATTTCTGTCTATCAACCTATGGGCATACTTCATTTCTTCAGGAGTGTAGATATAAATTATTTTAAACTTCCCTGAAGTTGTTTGTTTAATAGTATTATGATAAACTTCAATAATATGAATAAGTCACCAATAAAGCCATTTTCCATCAATATTTTGAACTAGAAAATTACGAACTGGGGGCATATGGTAAATTCTTATATTTGGCTTATCCTTGAATTCAAAAATTTTTTCTTTAAAATCTTCAGGAGTAAAATTTTTTTCTAGATGTTTTTTATAAACTAATTCTTTCGGAAAACCTTGCTCATTTGTTATTTGCAAAGTGTCATTGATTTCTATATAACTTCCCATAATTATTTTTAATAAATAAATTACTCTACCATAAAATTTCCATCTATTACATACATTACTTTTGCTATTTCTTTTCATTTCTCCTTATCCATAAGTTTAAAGACTATATTCTTAGCATAATTTGCATATTCTAGCTTATATTTATCGTTATGAGTATAAATTCTTCCATCTTTGAGGAAAGTAAATAATGGAATATTTCTACCAGTATCTCCCCCATAAATAACTACTGCTCCAGGATTGAGCGGAACTCATGCAGGAATCTCATAATAATTATAATTTGCTTTATCTGTGAAATTTATATAAATTCATTTTTCTTGTATTGTTTCAAAATTTTCAACGATTTTTATATCTTCTTCACGAGAAAATTTTATATATTCATAATACAGCTCTCCACTGGTATCTGATACACTAATTTTTGGATAAATATTTGCTTGAGAAGATGGAAGAACAGAAATCGTATATCAAGGATTTTTGAGAGAAATATATCCTGTATGTTCATCAACTGTAGCAATTTCATTTCCATCTTTTTTGATAGCAAGTCATTGTCCAACTGGAAGATTTGAAACAGAATGAAAATCATAAACTCCTCAAGAAAAAGTATTTACTTTTTGTTGTCATGATATATCAAGAATTTTAGAAATAATTCCTCCTCTATATCTATAAATATTTACTGGTTCTATATCCAATCTTTCATTGATAAGTCCGTTAATCAGTCCATTATTTACTGTCTTGATACTTGGAATAGGAGCATACACCTCAAAATCTATTTCTTTATATCCAACATTATCATTTTGGTCTTTTGCTATAAGAGCTATTTTTTTCTTAAATAATGTATTGTATACTCAAAATTCTCCCTTTATACTATTTATTGTTTTTGTAATTTTTATTTTTTCGCTATCCCTATCATTTTTAGGATTTCCATCACCACTGGTATCTTTTGTAAGATCAAAATCAATATAAAAATCTTTTATTCCTTGTATTCCTGTATTTTCATAAAGAGAAGAAGTAAAATCAAAAGTTTGTTTTTGGTAAACAGGGATTCTTACCGCTCAACTTAATTTAATTTCAGGAGCATAAACATCTGCTTCTCTTTGAGGAGAAAGAAGTATTTGATTTGAATAATTTCAAATAATATCACCTCTCAAAGAATAGATATTAGCATAATAATAGTCATTTGGTTTTGCCGTTTGTATAAGATAACTATCAGAAATGTTTCAAAGATCATATATTTCATAAGAAGTATCATCTCTCCAATCAATATTTAATTTTGTGTCATCATAATAAGTGATTTCTATATTTGTAGAAGGATTGAAATTTTTTGTTGTGTCACTCACATAAATTTTTGTATCTGGAAGTAAAGGCATACCAATAAAATTCATAATATCTTGTCACTGATATTCTCTCATTCTTCCTGTTTCGATATAAGCATCTCCATCGAGGGAAATTATTCTTACTGGATTGCTAAATTCTAAATGAGAATATTTTTCTAAATAGAGATATTTATAATTATCGGTATTAGTCATATCATCTCAAGAATAAATATACCCTATCCTTACTCAATTTTTTCAAGAATACACTTGAGTTGTACTACTTATATTTACAACTCTATTTTCAATAATATCATCTCTTATATTTATAAATTCTTTGGTTTGCATTGTTATTCAAGGAGCGGTTCAAATATAACTTATTCTTCAGAGATTATTATATTTTATATACTCCTCTGTTTCTTCTTTTTTCAAATTTTCTTCTGTTCAAACAAAGGCATCAATAATATGTCTTTTTGTATTTTCTGGGACATAATTTGTATCCAACAAATTTGTATATTTATCTACTTTATCATAAAAATTTACTCGGAAAGCAGAAGTATCAAATCTTTTTGGTGCAGAAAAGCTAAGATTTATATATCCATTTGTTACTTCAGATTCTTTAAATCCGTTGATAGATTCTGAAAATATATCTTTCCCATCAAAAAACTTATTATCTTTTGAGTTAAGAGTAAAAGGAGGACTATCTACAAATTCTTTTGTTCCTGAATTTTTTGTATTTGTCTTTAAAAATATTTCCCCATTTACCATATATAAAAGATCTTCATCTCCATCATTATCGTAATCAATAGTAGTTACTTCTTCATTTCATTTTAATTGGTCTATATAATCAAATAATTTATAGCTTACATTGTCTTCTACAACATAAAGTCATTGATAAGTGTAAGTTTGTCCATTGGTTCATACTTTTGAGCAAACACTCTTTGAATTACCGCTTGAAGAGGAAGTGTTCGTTGGTATTGCTACAGCAAGAAGTTTATTATCTTTTTGAGAAATATCATATTTTGTTTGGAATGCGGAAAGTCATCCTTTTACAGAAGAAAATATTTTATCTCCTTGTTTTTTCATTTGTTCTGCTTCTTTATTCGTTCAATTTGCAAGAAGTTTTTTTGCTTGGCTCATAAATTTAGAATTATATTTTTGCATACTTTCTTGATATTGGCTTGTATTTTGACTTTTTTCAAAAAAAGCAATATTTTTTATTCATGAAGAAACTTTTAAGTTTTTAATCATTCCTTTTTGTTTTTTTGTTTCATTTTTTTCTGTACTAATAATATTTCTAATAGTATCAAACTTCTCTTTGTTTTCTTGTTTCTGATTTTTTATAATTTCATTTTCTTGAGCAAAATCATAAACAAGTATTCCTTGCCACATACTTTTTAATTCCTCGAGATTTGGATCATCTTTTATAGTTTTTTTGGCAAGTTCTTGAGCAATCACAAATTTAAAATCAGAAATACTGAGTTCTTTTGACTTTTCAGCATCAAGAGTATGAACAAGTGCCACTATATTTTTTACACTACTATAAGCGAAATTTTCTATAAATTTCTTTCCAAAAGCAGATGAGGCTCCGAGATTTGTATCAGTATTTCCATTCGTTTTTATTTCTACATTTATATCCAAAGGAGCTTTATCAGCAAAATCAACTCCTTGAATATTCCAATCTGTCATATTCACAATATTATTTGTCATAGTATTGAGTGGCATAAGCATTTGTCTGACCATCTCTACAATAAATTCGTTATCAAACTCAAGATTGACATAAGTTGTCACTTTTATTGCATCAACAAAAGGAAAAGAAAATTGCGGAAGAGAAAGGTCAAGAAAATCTGTCGGAAGATAGCCTTTTCTTTCTGTAATAAATGCTATTTGATCTCCTGCTCTCCATTCTGGAACAAAAGGACTACTTTTAAGTATACACATTGCTTTTGTTACCAATTTCAAAATATTAATAATTCACTCGAGCGATGAGAAAATTTTTGGAAGCTTTGGTGGTGGTGGTAAATCTGGAAGTTCTACTTTTGGTAAAGTTGGTAAATCTGGAAGATTTGGAAGCTCAAAAGTATCAAGCACTGGCAAATTTGGAAGTTTTATATTTATATTTGGTGTTGTTGGAAAAGTAAGATTTGGGAGTGATGGAATAATAAAAGGACGAAGATTAAATTTAAATTCTGGCATATAGATAACCATTCCTGCTCTTATATTATGAAGATCAAGAATTATATCCGGCCATTTTGGAAATTGTATAACCGGAATTTTAGGAATAATCATATTAATAATCTTGAATGCAAAATAAAGCAAATCATCTCTTTCATTTTTACATTGATGGCATGAGTTTTCATAATCGACAAAAACATCTATAAGTAATTGCCATGATTTTAATACTGCTTTTATAAGAATATAAAGCTCTACCCATATTTTAAATCTTTTTCCATTTTTTTCTATCCAACCTCATGTTATTTGAGAAATAGACTCAATATTACATAATATTTGCTCAAGCCGGTCTTCTTTTTTGGTTATAAGTTTATTTAATTTTTCAGGGAATTTTTTATAATCTTCTAAAACTTGGATATTTCTATCAAGAGAAGTAATAAGTGCATCTGCATTAAGAAAAATTTTATTTTTTGCAGCATTATCATCTTGACATTGTTTTTTTTCTGATTCCACTGCTTGATTACATAAAGCCCCCATAGACCATGATTCTTTTGCTATATTTATTTCATTTTGCCAATTATCACGAGTAATTCTCCACTCAATAAGAGCTTTATCAAGAGATGTTTGATCTATCCAAGGAATATTTATAGAGACAACTTCTGGTTCGATAGAAACAAGTGGCATTTGAGAAAGAAATTGATATACTTCACTTATTCCAGAAATTGTTTGAGAAGAAAAAGTATTTTTTCTTTCCAATTTTGATATTCTCGCATTTGTTTGAGCACATTTTAAATCATCTTTACTATTTCAAAAACAATAATTAGTTTTATCTTGCTTCATTTTTTCCAAAGAACTATAAACAGCCTTATCTTTATTCTCTTGTTTTGTTTTTCATTTATTGAAAGTATCAGAGACTTTTGTAGTAAAATTTTCCCAAGAAGAATCCATTATTCAAGAAAAATCTGGAAGAATAATAAAAAGTGTTGGAAAATCTGTCAGTTTTGTCACTATTTCCTCTATTTGTCTTGTTACCCATTCCATAAGAAAATCAGGAAATGGCCAAACCCTTTTCATATTAAACTGGATGACATCAGAAAAATTTCCATTAGCGAGAGTATCAGTATTAATATCAAGGGAAAGACTCATATCATTTGCCCCTCATCATTCAAGATTTATTAACGAATTTTGTCAAAAATTGTTAGAAGAAGAATTATTTTGTCTTGCAACTGTAGAAAACATTTCTTTTATTCTTTGTTCTAAGGTTTTAGATCTTATTCATGTTTTTTTATAAGTCACATAATCTCTTACAAGATTCGTATCAAGAGAAGTTCCAGTACTTGTCGGAGTCGGAGAAGAAGTCTCATCACAATTTCAATTGATAATATCATAAGCCCCATTTCCACTTGTTTGACTAAATCATTGTGATCAAATATCTCCATCAGAACCATCGTCTTTACATCAGAGAAGTGGCATAGCGGCAACAACACAATTTCATCATGGAACAATAGGATGAAGTCAAGGAGGATTAGCATATCAAGCAATATTTGCAGGTCAACCAAAACAGACAGCAGTTCAAACACCTCCAGTGAGAGTAGGAGTAATAAACATTCTTACATAATTTGATGGAGCCCAAGTTCAGAGGTATCATCAAGCCGAAGGTTTTCCACATTTTGGTCAAGGAACATAGGCAAGAGGAGATACTGGATAAACAACTGGAATACAACATGGGCTATGTCAACACATCATTTGAAGTCAAGTAAGTGCAGAAAAGACAGGGATTCATTCATTCACTCTCAGTCCATCTCAAATTGGCATTCCCATAAGTGTTGGATCATTTCAAGGAGCGAGAGGAGCCCAGTTAAGAGGACTTGCAAAACAAGATCCTCCTCAAAAACCACAGCCAAATCATTGTATTATGGTATCCATTTGAGAAGAAATAGTATCAACTGCTTGAGCTAAAGATCAAAGAGAATCAAGTCCTTGATTGTCATTATAGTTATTAAAAGTATCTTCACTATCAGGAATTCCATCACCATCACTATCAACGAAAAGATTTTCTTTCTCTTTATTTGCATAATCTGTAATAGCTTGCTGATTTCAAGTAAGAAGATTATCAATATAGTCAGGGATCTTATTATTATTTGTATCACTATAACCAGTTCATGATGTTGTTTGTCTATTTGAATTACAAGATGGTTGTTTTTCTCATTTCTGATATAATCTTTCTGCTGTAGATCTATAAATATCCTCTTTATTTCAACAATTTTTTTCATTGGGTTTTATGACAATATCACCATACAAATCATCTCATACTTCGCCTTTTTCAAAAAGTCAAACCTGAAGGTATCAAAATTTCATTGAAAGAGTATTCATTTCATAACTAAAATGAATTATTCTATCAAGAGTAAATCATTCTACCATAAAAGCATAATTTGAAGGAGCTTTCACTGCATTTAATCAATCTTCTGATATAAATTTAAAATCAGATGCAATTGCAAAAGGAGATTCAATACTCTCCACATAAGATACATCAGATAGACTTGTTCTTGAAGTATTTGTTAAAGTTACATCAACTTTTATTTTATCTCCTATTTTAAGAGTTCAACCATTTTTGTCAGTATATTGTTTTTCTACCTTAACTCATTGACTTTCTGCATACTGACTTTTTATAAAAGTGGTATTTTGAGAGCTATTATAGTAAGAATCAGTATATCCTACATAATCATTATTTGAATTTATAAATGCATCTAAAGCTCCTGTTGCATCTTGATAAGAAGAAGAAATATCACTTTGATTTATCGCCCCAGGAGTTGGAATAGTATGACGAAGAGAAAAAGGAGTATAGGAGAGTTGTTCAAAAATAAGATTATCTACATATCCCTCATTTACAGCATATATATCAGTTGTCCCAGTTGAAAATGAAGAAATATTATTTTGTAATTGTGTAAGATAGGCATCATTACTTGATAAGAGGGAAGAAGTATCTGGAGTTTGAGGCATTTGGTAAAGTCAATTAAAATACACAAATCCTCCTGTATTTATTATACTATTGTTTAATTCAAGGCCGTAGCCATTTCCAACGAGAGATTTAGTAAATCTTGGATATTCTGAACTTCATCATCCATAAAAAACATTAATTTCCCCACTATCATCGAGAGTAATAATATCATCTTTCCTATCATTATCCATATCAAAAACTTTTACTCTAATGATATTTCAAGAAAGAGAAAAATTACTTTCAAGAGAATAACGAGAAAAATCTTTTGAGATATTATTGAGAAGAAAAGGTTTTCCAGTATTATTTACAAAAAATATATCATCATAACCATCTCATGAAAAATCCCCCGCCTCAAATATATTTTTTCACTTAGCATCTTGCAAATAAGCAAGATGACCTAAATCTCTAAAACGAGAATCTGCTTTTTCATTTTCATAAAGATTAACATAGCCATCATTTTTATAGACGACTATATCTTTTTTTTCGTCAGAATTATAATCAAAAACTTTATAAGAAATGATATTGGAATCTTTTATAATAAGTTCTCAAATAGTTGCATCAAAACTTCTCTCTTTTGTTGTTCAAGGAAGAGTTTTTTTGATATCTTTGAGAGCGATAACTGGATCACCAAGATTAATAAGAGAAAAACTTTGATAATCTTTTGTCGCTTCTCCTACAGATTTTCCTGTAGAAAATCATAAAAGTGTTTTATTTCATTCTTTCCATCCTACTCAAGATTCCTCTGAAAAATTTTCGTAAGAATTAAGATATTCTTGAGAAAAAGAATCAAGCTGTAAATTGCTAGAAAAAGGATCATTATAATAAATAAAATAAGTATAATTTTTTCCATCAGAAATTTCTCTCATAGAATAAAGGTCTGAATGTCAAAAAAATATAATACTATTTTTTAAACTCTGCTTATAATTTGGAATAAGATTTATATCTTTTGTTTTTGCAAATTGCATATTAACAAAATTTATTCAAAGTATTCCAAGAATTTTATCTGATGATTTTATCAAAATTTGACTCATATTTTTACTACTTTCATCAAGCACAAAATAAATATTGCCTTTTTTTATTATTTTTCCTTCTTCATTTATACGAAATACTTCTTCTCAAAAACTATTTTTAAGTATAAGATTTCCTCCATCAAGAAAAGTTGTATATCATTGTTCCGAAGATTTTAGAAGAATACTTGTCTCCTTTTTTGAAAATTCACAATTTGTAAAATCACTTACTCAATCAGAACATTTTTTCAGAAAAATATTATTTTTATCAAAATTGAAATAAGCTTCTCCCACAGAAGTTCCAAGTGCATTATTTTGAAAGAAAATTTTTAATTTTTCATCATTATCTAAAGAAACACTCGAGCTTATATTTTGTGATAAATCCTTTGTGTTATACACTTTTTTTATAAGACCATTTTTTCCAAAAGAAACAACATCATTGTACTTATATGGATTATTTAAAAGGCTTGTAACAGCAAGTGCTCTATTATCTTTGTCAAATAAGAGGGATCAAGCAAGATAATTTTCTTCTGTAATATCACCATAAGAAGAACCGAGGAGAGTTGTATAAAGAGCATTGTATTTTTTTCATTGTATTTTTTCTTTACTCCAAAAATAAAATGTTTCTATAGATGATGCATTTTCAGACTCTGGAGTGATAGTAATTATATTTTTTTCTTGCCAAAAATTATTTAATTGAGTTTGAAGCGATGAAGAAGCAAGATTTCTATAGGCCTCACTTGACTGGAGTGATGAAAGAGAAGAAAATTTAGATTTATAAAGAGTACTCGAAACTTCTTCAAAAAATTTCTTTCCAGTCTCCGACAATGTCCCATTTGCAGTAAATCATGGAAGAGTCAATAATTCTCTTGAAAAAGGTCATTGTCACACAATAGCAAAAGTATTTTCACTAATATTTGGAAGTGTCGATACTTTGAAATAAGCTTTTCATGGAATATCTGTTCAGAAAATCTTAAATTCCTGTCTTCATTTTTTTGCAATTTTACTCAAACTATCAAAAGTGATAATATTTTTGTATTTTTCAAGTAATTCTATTTGAAACTGACTTGTATTATCAGAAAAAACAATATTTCAATATCTATCTTTCAATGAAACAGAAGCAAGAGAAAAATCACTTCTTGATGCTTCCATTTTCGGTTTTGAAAGCGATATATCTATTTTAACTGGTTTTTCTGGAAGAATATCAATATATTTTTTTGCTATAAGATTAACTCCTTCAAGCTGAAATTCGATTTTTATATTTTCTCATGCAAGATTTTTTGTTTTAAAATAAACTATGCCTTCTCAATTTTTTATATCAAAATAAGGGGATTCCAATGTTCCATAAGAAGGATCAATAATAATATAAGCACGAGAGGAAATACCAGAAAGTTTATTTCCATTTATATCTTTTGCTATAACTTTATAAGCATATTTTTGTCCTCCAACCTTTATTTCCGATTGGAGGGCTTGAATATCTAATTTTATTTCTTGCAAAACATTTACATTCACTGTTTGAGAAAAAAGAGTCTTTTTTTCATTATCTTTTACTACAAAATTAACATTATTTTCTCCACTTGAATTTTTTGACTTAAGTCTAAAAGTTCTATATCCTTCAACTGTTTGGAATGTTATATTGTCTTTTTCATTTTCACTAAATACAAGGGATGAGCCATTTATTTTACCTTCAATAGTATAGATATTTCCAATGACTGGATTATTAAAAGTATCATAAAGAGTAATAATATTTGTTGTAATAACTCCTCCTTGTTCTAGAAAACTTGTTCCAAGTTTGATATCCGCTCTTACTGCAGTATTCGGGAGAACTTTAAAATTTTTTGAAAAATTATTTTTAAAAGCATCTGTTATTTTGAGAGTATAATTATTTGCTTCAGAGAGACTAAAAAGTCACTTAAAAATATTTAAACCTCCCTCGTTAATTGTTATCCTACTTCAAACAGCAACTCCATCTTTTAAAAGTTGAACTGTAAGAGGGTAAGCTATTTCTAATTTATTTCATGCACTTGAAAAATTAGAAAGAGAAAATACCAATTTTTCCGTTGCGAGAGAATTATTTTGAAGCGAAGAAGAATTTGTATTAATATTTGTTTTTCCTCCATCAACAATATAGATATTAGTATACTGCGATGCTATAAGAGAATCATTTCAAAAAGAAGCAGTAGGAGAATTATCTTTAATTAATTTATAAGTATTTGTAAAGATTTTATCACCCCTAATTTCTATTTTTACTTTTTCCGATTCCAAAAATAGCTCAGTATTTCCATTACTATTTTTTATATCTATAAATGCTTGAAAATATAAATCAGCATCTTTTCATTTTGTACTAAAAAATAAATCTGCTTCGCCAGCATCAGATTGAATATTAAGGCTTTTGAAATTTATATATTTTGAAACTTCTTTTCTCGTCATATCTGTTTCACTACTACTTTCATAAACTGTTTGAGTATTGGTAGCATTAAACTCTTTTTGAGAATCTTGTGGGGCGATAATTTTTTGAAGTTGAAATTTTACCTTTGTAGAATTATCAAAATTTACCTGTTTTCCATCTTTATCTTTGATAATAGCCTTTAGAGTTCCTGATTTATTGTAATAATAACGACTACTATCACCTTCTAATTCCAATTTTCCTGCTTTTAATTTTGTTTCTATACAGTCATTAACTCAATTTTTATTTATATCTCCATTACATTCATTGAGTTCTGTTATTTCATCTTGAGTAAAAAGACTTGGTCAACATGCTCAATCAGATATTGATATTTTTGGTGGAAGCATATCTTTTAACCGACAAATAACTGCAGGAATCCATTCCCAAATAGGAACTCCATCAGGAGGAGAACATTTAAATGTTTCTTCACTGTTTCCGTTTGAAGAAGTAATATTATATGATAAAAGAGAGGTATTAAGTAAGGTATTATTGGCAATAATTTGAGAATAAGGATTTACACTTTTCCCGTCAGGATCCACCTTAATATACATATTTTTTGAGTCTCACGGAGCTCATAAATAAGCTATTTCATAAGATTTTTTATTTTTAGGAAGATGAAAGTTAAAATTATTTCATCAAAATTCATCACTCAAATAATTCTCAAATATAAATTTATACTTTGTAGAGGGAGAATTAAGGTTTTTCCAATAAAGAGAAAAAGAAAGAGTATCAATATAATTTGTATCTTTTGTTTCCCTATCTTTTATATAGGCTTGGTTTCATTGTGAAGAAAGATAATTATAAAAATCGACACTTGAACCATTATACTCTCATGCTTTGAGTAAATCATATATTTCTCTATCTAATCCACTTAATTTGTTCGGATTTGTGTTTTGTATAATAGTACTGAATATATTTGATGACTTATCAAGTTCTTTTTTGAGAGTATCTTTATAATAATTTATGTCATTTTTTTCACCTCATTCAAAAGAAAATAATTGTGGATAATACATCTTTTCGTAAGTTCCATCAGAAGCAATGTAATCTATATATCTTTTCTTATCTATAGGAAGAGATGGGGTTATCATAGAATTCACTTGAGCTGTTAAATCAGTTGCTATTGGAGACTTATGGGTAATAAGAGAAGTGATACTTTTATATTTGTAATCAATAACATTAGTAACTCGGGTACATAAATCAGAAATATCTTCCTTTGTTTTCACAATCTTTCCATCAAGCCAAAGATTGTACATTGTACAAGAAGGAATTGAAAGACTAGAAAAATTTTTATAAAAATCATCAAATTTTCATACATAATCGTAAGAAATATTATTTGTAGCACAATTCCAATTTATGGGAGTTCAGAGATCTGGTATTCTAAATGACCCTCTTCTTTCTCAAAGAAGAAAATTATTTTCATAACATTGCAGAGGAGATGGGGTCTTAGAAACATCTAATACTACTTGAGATCAAGCCATATCAAAAAGAGGAGTAATAGATTTTTTAAAATTATTATTAGTGAGAGAAAATTGTCCATTTGAACTATTTTGTATATCAAGGTTTAGAGGACTATTTCCTCCCCAATATCAAGCTGTATCTACTTTTCCATCTCTATTAATATCTCAAGAACAGAGACTTAAATCGAGTTGATTATTACTAATGTTATAAGCCCTATTTGCTTCAACAAGAGTTCAAGAAGCAGTAAGTGAACCTCTATATATAGTACACTCAGAAGCGGTTGTAATATTTTCTGCATTTTTCCCATAAAGAAAATTAACATAATTTGAAGAATTTGAAACACCATCATTATTTTCAATATGTGTTGGAATGGCAATCTTTCTTGAATTATTATTAGTAACTATTGTATCGATATAATCTTCCATTTTTGTATTTGCATCTTTTATCACCTGAGCACTTACAAGATCAAGAACTGTTACTAAAAACGGAACAAGATCAACATTTACTTCTGAGCCAGTTTTATTATATCTTCAGGCATTATGCACAAATGTTCTAAAATCAGAAATAGTTCATTCATTAAAAACCTGTAAGAAATTTTTTGTCGTTGATTGAGTAACATAACGACTAAGAATATCAGAACTATTTGTTAAATCAGGGCTACTAGATGTCTGTAATTGTCATCAAAGCTTCGCTATAAGGTCATTTATTCAAGTGTCATTTCAGCTTATAACATAGTCTTTTACTTTTTCGGCAAGTTCTTTAGAATATCTTTTGTAAGTTATATCTTCTATATTATCATTGTAGGCAAGATACCCTTTATATTTTGAAATATCTACTGCTTGATTTTCTCTTATTTGATCATAATAAAATACAAATGGTTCATAATTATTTGGAATTACATCATCTTTTTTCGCATTTATAACTCAAATAGAGGATGTAAATTTTCCTGATCCTGTATAAAAATCATGATTTTTATCAAAATAATCATTTATTTGTTGTATATTTTTTCCTCTTTCTCAAGTATTTGGAGAAATAAATCAATGCCATATATCTGCGTTTATTTCATTTGCTTGAGTTGCATCTTTCTCATAAACATTTGTTTCATGATTGTACACATAGCCCTTATTTTCAAAATCGACAAAAGGCAAAATACTTTTTGAGAAATTACCGCTATCAAAAGCAATGGGAAGTGGAATTTTTCAAACAAGAACAGTTCAAACTAATTTTGATTTAAAGTTCACATTTTCTAAACTTTTATATCCCTCAAAATAAAGTGATTCGTTTAAAGAAGCTATTTTAAAAACCGAAGCATCACTTGGAACTGGAAGAATAACGACTTTTGTATTTTCTAAAACTCCTTCTATATCGTGAGCATATCTTTCTAATTTTCATTTCACACTTCCATAAATATCTTCTTCAACAATAATAGAAACGATATCATAGTATTTTATATCTCATGCAAAAACACTCAAGAAAAATTGATAAAAAGGAATTCTAAAAGTAAAAGAAAAAAGTAAAAAAAAGATAAGAAAACCCGATAATATTTTTTCCCAAAAAGTATGCTTCATATTTTTATTTTTTTAGCTTGAACAAGATATAATAAAAAAGTTTTTAACATAATAGTTAAAAACTTTTTTTTTTCAAAAAAATTGTTTATTTTTCTTGAGCAGAAAGGGATTTTAAAAACTTATTCCATATTCCAAGTGTCCATAATCCACTTTTTAACATTGGCAAGGGAAAAGATAGCCATTTTTGTATCTATTTCTTGTCATTTAAAATTGATATATATTTGCACCTCTCATTTTTTCTCAGAATATAAAAAATTCTTCAAGTCAAGCAGTTCATTTTTACTTGCTGAAAGAGGAATATTGATAATAAATTTGTTTTCAGAGTCTCACATATTATCTCCTCAAATTTTCTCTATTGAGGGGAACAGGGTTTCTTTTTTGTCTACATTGTCCATATCTTCTTTTCCTCATCATTCAGCCAAAACTGATATACTACTATCCTTGTAAAGAATACGAACAGAATCATCATAAAACGAATTTTCTTTTGCTTGTTTTCTCACATCAGTAAGAGTCATCAGTTTTATTTTTTTTACTTGGATAGACTTTTTCTCATATTGTATATCTATACTTGCAAATCATTCTACTATAACTATTTTTCAAATCTGCAATTGTGGAAAAAATTCAGCATATTCTTTATCATAAATAACTCCCTCAAAATCAAAATCAAATGATTCACAAGAAAAAAATGCCATATTTTTTCCTGTTTTTGTTATTATTTTCCTTATATCAAGAATAACTCCAATAAAAGTAGAATATCATTTCAAAGAATCATCAAAAGCCTTTTTTTCTTTTTCATTTTTTACTTTAAATTCCATTTCTTTTATTTTCTCAAAAGAAAATTTGAACATTTTTGTGTTATTACTTCTTTTTTCTATATATCGTTTTAATCCGTCAAGTGGATGTCCAGAAACCATAAATCCAAGAACATCTTTTTCTCAAAAAAGTTTTTCTTCATAGCTCATTGCTTTTGTTTTTTTGAAAATAAGTGTATCTTTGTAAGAATTATCCATATCAAAAAGCCCTATTTGTGAAACTTCTTTTTTTGATTCACTTGCCCTTACAAATCGTATCATCTCATCAATATTATCAAGAAGTTTTCCTCTATCACCCAACTCATCAAGACTTCAAGATTTTATAAGTGCTTCCAATGATTTTTTATTTATTACTTCTTTTCCCGTAAGGAGAACAAATTCTTCAAGATTGGAAAATTTATTCTTTTTTAATGATTTTCTGACGATTATTATTTTTTCAATCGGATTATCTCAAAGTCATTTTATAGCCTTGAGTCAAAACCTAATATTTTTATCATCTATATAGGTAAAATGTTTACGAGATTCTTGAACAGAAGGAGGCAAAATATTAATGTTTTTTGACTTTACTTCTTGTACCTCTAGACCAATTCTTTCTAAATTTTCTTCATCACTTGTCATGACACTTGCTAAAAATTCAGTTTGATAATAAGCTTTTAAATAAGCAGTCTGATAGGAAATAAAAGCATAACAAGCAGCATGGGACTTATTAAAAGAATAATCAGAAGCAGGAGTAATCATCTTTTCATAAATCATTTCTGAAGTTTCTGGTTTATAGCCCCTATATTCTTCTGCTTTTTTTATAAATTCTATCTTAATTTTTTTGATAACATCTTTTTTCTTTTTTCCAACTCATCTACGAAGCATATCAGCTTCAGCAAGAGAAAATCAAGCCATTGCTTGCACGAGCCTCATCAACTGTTCTTGGTAGACGGCAATTCCGTATGTAATATCCATAAATGGTCATAAATCCTCGTGAAGTTTTCTTTTTTCATCTTGTACAACAATATCTCAATATTTTTTTTTCAGTATTTCCTCTAGCTCTTCATAGAGATAATTTATTTTTTCTTTCCCATATTTTCTATCAATATAATTTTGAATAAATTGCATCGGACCAGGTCTATAGAGTGATACCATTGCAATAATATCATTTATATCGGTTGGTTTAAGTATTTTTAGCCAGTTTCTCATCCCTGAAGATTCAAATTGAAATACTCAAGTAGTGTCACCTTCAGCAAATACTTGAAAAACATTTGTATCATCAAGCGGAATTTTTAAAATATCAAATTCTTTTCCCTTTACTCTTTTTATTATTTTCAAAGTCCTTTTTATGATAGTAAGATTTCTTAGTCATAAAAAGTCCATTTTTAAAAGTCATAAATCTTCAAGTGGATAAGCCGAATATTGAGTAATAATTGTTGTATTATCTTTTGGTGGATGTTGGAGTGCAGTAAATTTTGTCAGTTTTTCAGGAGCAATAATAACCGCACAGGCATGAACTCCTATTTGTCTTACATTTCACTCTATTTTCAAGGCTTGAGAAATAATTTTATTTGCTCTTTCGTCTTTTTCATAAAGATTTTTAAATTCTGGAGATGTTTCTAAAGCTCATTGTAATTTTGTTCAAGGTTTCTCTGGAATAATCTTTGCTATTTCATTCATCTCAGAAAATGCTACTCCCATGACTCTCCCGACATCTTTTACGGCGGCTCTTGCTGCAAAAGTTCAAAAAGTACAAATCTGAGCAACCTTATCTTCACCATATTTTTGTCGACAATACTCAACAACCCTATCTCTTCCATCATCACTAAAATCGGTATCAATATCTGGCATAGAAATTCTGGCAGGATTGAGAAATCTCTCAAAAAGAAGATCATATTGCAATGGGTCCAAATCTGTAATCCCTGATAAATAAGCAAGAATTGATCAGGCTGCTGATCCTCTTCACGGACCAACAGGAATATCATTATTTTTTGCCCAATTTATGTAGTCGGAAACGATAAGAAAGTAAGCATCAAAGCCCATTTTGTGAACCACAAAAAGTTCATATTCAAGTCTGTCAACAAGATCAAGAGCCTGTGAATCATATTTTTCAAGAAATGCTTTTTTTTGCTCAGTAAAAAATTTTCTTGGAATAATTCTTAGCTCATCTGGTTCTGTATCTTGGAGTTTTTTTTCAAGTCCTTTTACATTAAGCTTTTTTACAAATTCAAAAATTTCTTCATCCGAAAATTTTATATCATAGCGATAATCCATCCCAGAAAAACAAAGATAACGAAGAAAAAATTCATCACTTGAGAGTTTTTTAAATTCTTCACTTTGAGGAATAGTTTCTTGAAATTTTTCATAGAGATTTTTTCCTTTTTCATCCAGTTCAAATGTCGGAATTAAAATTTTTCCCGTCTCGATTTTTATATCAATCATATCAAGAATTTTTTCAGAATTTTCTAAACTTGAAGGAATATATCAAAATAATGCCTCCATTTCCGATGTGGAAAGAAAAGAATAATCGCCAAGTATCAAAGTATTTCTATCGGGATTTGCTATTTCATGCCCTGTTCAAAGACTCATAATAATATCTTGAGTGGTTTTATCGTCTTTATGAATATAATAACAATTATTGGTAGCAATAAGCGGAATATTGTATTTTTTATGAAGTTCTATATTTCTCTTTGAAACAAGTTCTTGCTTCGGAATATCTTTATGATCAAGAATTTCTAGAAAATAATTTTCTTCTCAAAAAATATTTTGGTAAAACTGAATTCTTTCTCTTATCTCAGCATTTGTTTTTCCCATCAAAATAAGATAGGAAATTTCTGATGATATTGGTCCACTCAAACAAACGAGAGAAGAAGAAAATTTCTTCAGAAGCTCAAAGCTTACTTTTATTTGGGAATTATTATGGAGATTTGAAGCGGTAATAAGCTCAATAATATTTCTATATCCTTCAATATTTTTTGCAAGTAAAACAAGTTTATGGCTCAACTTTTTATCTGAAAGAGATTCTACAAAAATCTCTGTTCCCAAAATAGGCTTTATTCCTGCCTCTTTTGCTGATTTATAAAATTCATGGCATCCATAAATATTTCCTGTATCAGTAAGAGCAACTCATTTCATTTCAAATTCAAGAGCTTTTTTTACATAATCAGCAGGTTTTGGAAGTCATTCAAGTATAGAATAATGGCTATGATTATGAAGATGAATAAAACTCATGCATACATTTTTTAATAAAATAACTTTTTTCTATAATACATACTTTTTCTATTTTTCATAACAAAAATGTGATTTTTTTGTTTTTTTAAAAATTATATGATAAGATTATTAAAAATATTTAGTAATTTATAAATTTTATGGGAAATGTAGAACAAAAAAATAATATAGATAACAATATAGAGGTAATTGATACTGAAACAATTCAATTAAAAGAAACATCTAAAAGATATATATCAAATAAAAAAGCTCTTTTTATTGCAAAAAAATATGAAAAAAGATTTGAAGAAATATGAAAAAAATATGACATTGATATTGCTGTTGATAAAAAAACATGACTTTATTATATTATTTTTTGAGAAAATCCTTTGGATATATGATTAGATATAAATGAATTAGATAATTTTCTCAATATTTTACTTATTTGATTTCAGTGAAAATCTATTATGGGAAAAAAAGAATTAAAAAAATATGATATTCCTCAAAAATCTAAAATTTGAAATTTTATAAGAAAAGTAAGTTGAGAAAGGTTTAATGACCCTCTTTATAATAAACCTTCTGATGGGAAACAAATAGCGAAATCTAGAACTGAGGAAAATATAGAAAAAAAAGTAAGAAAATTAGAAATAAAAGAGATAACTTTTAATGGTGCAAAATATAATGTACTGAGATATTGAGAAAATACCATCTTTGGCCTTCAACAAATAATAAAAAAAGATAATTTACTTGGACCTTATGCTACATGGAATTCCGTAAAATTTAAAGAAACAGAATTATTAAAGATAACAAAAGATGTAATTGAATGAAGAAGAAGTATTGAAAGTATAACAAAAGATGAAATTATGATACGAATTTCAAGTCAATCTAAAATAGAAGTCCCTATTGCAGAGCAGAAAAAGCAAGAATTACAAAGATTTAAAAATTTTCTTACAGCATGTATAAATTTAAAAGAATATCAATCATATCCCATAAGTTTTTGAACAAAAGAATAGACTAGTTCCGTAATAAGAAAATATTATCTAGTTCTTGGCTTAAATAAAACCAAAACTCAAAATTTAATTTTAAAGCCTACTTTTCGGCTTATTAGTCAATAAAAGTATCTATAAAAAAAT
>Ga0172367_10002075_pt1 | contig 27987 bp, 37 predicted proteins | sample Lak10m_FD_114542 | JGI IMG/M metagenome (GOLD analysis project Ga0172367, IMG submission 114542) | Freshwater microbial communities from Kabuno Bay, South-Kivu, Congo - kab_022012_10m | ecosystem: Environmental > Aquatic > Freshwater > Lake | place: Democratic Republic of the Congo: South-Kivu...
ATAAGCTTGTTGAAATAATAACATACTATGAGTCACATGTCAATACCCCCTCTTTTGAATAAATGATATACTTTATTTAATGCCCAAATACGATGTTAAAGAATTGGAAAAAATAGCATACGAACTACGCCAAGACGTAATAACTATGCTTACAGAAGCAGGCTCTGGTCACACTGCAGGAGCCTTAGGAACAGCAGAAATATTCAGTGTTTTATACTTTAATACCTTAGATATAACTCCAAAAAACTTCAAAGATAAAGATAGGGATGTATTCATATTATCTGGGGGACATATATGCCCCATTTGGTACGCTACCCTATCAAGAGCAGGGTTCTTTCCTAAAAAAGAATTATGGAATCTTAGAAAAACAGGTGCATTGTTGCAGGGACACCCAAATTTTGAAGATAGAAATAATAAACCATATGGATTAGAAAACATTCCAGGAGTAGAAAATGCTAGTGGAAGCTTAGGACAAGGCCTTAGTATAGCTATAGGTAAAGCAATTGCACTAAAACTAGATAATATAAATAATCGAGTATACTGTTTAACCGGAGATGGTGAATTAAATGAAGGTCAAATATGGGAAGCTGCAATGTTTGCTCCCCATTATGGTATAAGTAATATGACCTGGATAATAGATGCTAATGGAATCCAACTAGATGGTAATACTAAAGACATATTGAATATGCTTGATTTAAAAGCAAAGCTCGAAAGTTTTGGGTGGTACGTACTAGAAATCGATGGACATAACGTCGAGGAAATTATAAACTCATGTCAGATGGCAAAAGCAGTTGTACAACGTCCGACTGTTATAATTGCACACACCATACCAGGCAAAGGTGTTGATTTTATGGAGTACAAATTTGAATGGCATGGAAAGCCTCCATCAGAGAAAGAAGCTCAAAAAGCATTAAAAGAACTTCGTACTCTAGAAGGAAAAATTAAAAATGACTGATAATCAAAAAGCAAACTTAAGAATAAGCTTAATACCATTAGTAATAATAATAGGATTAATACTTGGGGCAGGATACTTACTATTAGCTGGGGATATAAAGCTACCAAAATTTAACCAAGGACCAGAATTTAGAAGAGTTGAAGGATTTCCAACAGTAGTATATACCGATAAAATAATCGAAAAACAAAGAGTAGTAATTAAAAGTGAGGAAGAACTAACAAACTTTTTAAACATGATAGACCCCACAGGACTATTAGAAGTTAGAGAAACAATAAACTTTAACAAAGAATACTTAATTGCAGTAACAACAGAGACAGAACAAGAAACAAACCGTACCACCAGAATAAAAAAGATATATGAAGATAAAGAAAAAGGTAATATTTTAGTATCAGTAAGAGAAACAGAACCAGGAAAAACATGTGAAATAGAAATTGACCCAAATATTTCTGTGGATATAGTAGCTATATCAAAAACAGAACTTCCAATGGAATTTGAAAGAATAAAACAAGTAGAAGAATGTAAATAAAAAAGTTAATAACACTGCCCATGTTAAATACCAAACTGCATCTAAATGAAGCTATATTTACAAATGAAACAGAATCCAAATCTACAAGAGATGGTTTTGCAGAAGAAATATTAACTCAGGCATCCCAAGATGAAAATATAATACTATTAGCAGCAGACTTAGCTGAATCCTTAAAACTATTACCTTTTGAAAATAAATTTAAGAATAGATACATTGAAGTAGGAATTGCAGAACAAAACATGACTGGGATAGCTGTGGGGTTAGCTCTTAGTGGAAAAATACCATTTATAACTTCGTACTCATCTTTTAGTCCCTCAAGAAACTTTGATCAAATAAGAATATCTGTAACACAACAAGCAGCTAATGTTAAAATTATAAGCTCTCATTCGGGACTATCTGCATCGGCAGATGGAAGATCTACACAAGCTACAGAGGATATAGCCATAATGAGAGTATTACCTAATATGGTAGTTATACAACCAACTGACTACTATGAAACAAAAAAAGCAGTTAAAGAAATAGCTAAACATAAAGGGCCAGTATATTTGAGAATGCATAGAGAAAGCTTACCTAGTGTAACTACTGAAAAAACCCCATTTGAAATAGGGAAAGCATACATACATAAAGAAGGTACTGACATTACATTAATAACCTCAGGACCAATAGCCTTAGAAGTATTAAAAGCAGCGAGCACACTACAAGCAAAACATAATATAAACGCAGAAGTAATAGTAGTACCTACAATAAAACCATTAGATAATGAAACAATACTAACCTCAATAGAAAAAACACATAGAGCAGTAGTTATAGAGGAACATCAAATAATTGGAGGCCTTGGTAGTGCTGTATGTGAACTATTAAGTGAGAAATTACCCGTACATGTATTAAGAATAGGTATTAAAGATGAATTTGGTGAATCAGGAACATATAAAGAACTTCTAGATAAATATGGATTAAGTAGCCATAATATAGAAAAGGCAATAATAGATTTTATTAAATAATATGGATATATTAACAATTGGACACAGTACCTTAGATATATATATGAAACTACAAAGTAGTGATACTACCACTTCTCTGTCCCAAGAAGGTTCTCAAATATGTTTTTATCACGGAAGTAAAATACCTGTAGAAAAAATAGACATAAATCCCGGTGGGAATGCCTTACACGTAGCAATAGCAACTGCAAAACTAGGATTAAAATCTAAAATATATAGTGAACTTGGAGATGATGAATATACCTTAAAAACTATAAAACTATTAAAAGAAAATAAAGTAGATACAACGTTATGTATAAAAAACAAAGGTAAGAAAAATAATATAAGTACAGTATTAGTACAAGGAGGAGAGCGCACTATATTTTCATACCATGAGAAGCTAGAATATCGACTAAGAGACTGGGGTAACCCAAAAATGATCTACTTCACCTCTGTACCAGAAGGCTTTGAGGGATTTCAATTAGAGCTCTTGAACTACTTAAAGCAAAATCCTAAGACGATACTAGCTTTTAACCCAGGAAGTACTCATTTTAAAAAAGGATTACCCTCTTTTAAAAACATCTTAGAAGCTACCGATATTTTATTTGTAAATAAAGAAGAAGCCATAAATATTACAAAAGAAGGACAATTGTTAAATATACATAAAAAACTACAAACATTAGGACCAAAGTTAACCGTTATTACAGATGGAGAAAAAGGAGCATCTGCATCTGCAAAAGGAGAAATAGTTGGAGTAACTGCTTACAAAACAGGTTTACCTGTAATGGACAAAACAGGAGCAGGAGATGCATTTGCCTCTGGATTTTTAAGCGCTATTCACTATCATAAAAACTTAGAAGAATCTTTAATATGGGGAGCTATAAACTCAGGGCATGTGGTTAACCAAATAGGTGCTGTAAGTGGCTTATTAGATAAAAAAACAATGGAAAATATTGTAAAAGAAAACAAAAAACCAGAAATTGCAAAGTAACCTAAAGTTAGTAACTACTTATCCCCGTTATAAGAATCTATGTATTTCAAACAACTCTCTGTAACTAGTTCAAATAATACTTTAATTCTAATTTCTAAATATTTTAATTGATCCAAAGTTATTTCATAGTTCTGTTTATACCTAGCATCTATGTAAGCTTTTTTTAAGAGATCAAACATTCTTTTTTGATCATCTGTTTCTTCTGGGAATATATCTTTTAATTTTGGATTAATAATTTCGGCAAGCTCTGCTATTTTACCTATGTTATGAGATTTTAATTTATAACCAGTAAATACAACTAAAATGGCAAAGTATAGAGATTCAGTAGCTTGGCTTAAATGAAAGGCTGCATTATTTAAGGCACCGTCTTTAATATTATGTTCATAGTCTTTTAAAAAATCAGAAGCTTTATTCTTCCAAAAGTTTAAATCATCTATAAGCATTTGTTTAGAACGCACTGAACTAGGTGAGGTTAAATGAAATTTACCAGTATCATATAAAATAATTCCTTCGTTTTTTATATCTAAGTAAAAGTAATTACTCTCCTCTATTTGGTTATTAACAAACTTAATCGAATCTACTAATAGATTAACAGTTACATTGGTTACAGCTCTTATTTCTTTTTCAACATTTCTCCACAAAGAGATATCATTTTTTATATCTTCGTTAGCTACAAGAACCAACAAATCATAATCACTGTCGTATTCATAAGTTATATGACCTTCTCTATATACGTCAGAAACCCAATCTCCTCTTGCATGACTACCAAATAAGATCAACATGTCGACAGAAGGTTCTTTAGAAACAATATCCACTATTTTTGATAAATCTTCTCTTCTATTTGCAGGGAGGTTAGTTGGCATATTGTTCATACCAAAATTCTAGCATAGAATTAATAGATGAAACTGCTCATTACTAGAGAAATACCTCAAGCAGGTATAAATATACTTAAAAAGTACCCTCAAATTGAACTTGATTATAGAAGTGGAAAACCATTAACTCCTCAAGAATTAATTGAAGCTATAAAAGACGTAGATGCAATCATACCTGTAATACCAGATAGAATAACTGAAGAAACAATAAAAGCAGGTAAAAATTTAAAAGTAATATCTACTTACTCTGTAGGATATGACCACATAGATACAATTACCGCTACAAAAGAAAAAGTATATGTAGCAAATACACCGGGAGATTTAACAGAATCTGTGGCTGAATTTGCTATGGCACTACTCATGACATTGTCAAAACGTATAGTAGAAGCAGATCAATTTTGTAGGGATAGTAATTATAAATACTGGGAACCAATGAGTTTTATAGGACCAAAATTAAAAGGTAAAACATTGGGTATTATTGGCTTTGGTAGAATTGGGCAACAATTTGCAAGAATGGCCAAATACGGATTCGAAATGAATATCCTTTATACAGATCCAATGGAACATAAGGAAGCTGAAAATTTGTTAGATGCAAAAAAAGTAGATTTGGATACATTACTTGGAAATTCAGATATTGTATCTTTACATTGCAATTTGGTAGAACAAACACATCATTTATTAGGTGAACAACAATTTAGAAAAATGAAACCTGATGCATATTTAATAAATACAGCTAGGGGTCCAATTATTAATGAAAAAAATTTAGTTAAAGCACTAGAAGAAAAATGGATAGCAGGAGCAGCATTAGATGTATTTGAAGATGAACCAACTATAAACAACAAGCTTAAATCAATGACCAATGTAATTATTACACCACATATAGCAAGTGCCACCTGGGAAGCTAGAATTCAAATGGCAACCATGGCAGTTAACAATGTTATAGATGTATTAATTAATAAAACACCTCCTAATAATTTAGTTAATAAAGACTTATTAACTAATAATGTAAGTTCTATTGCGTAATACTGTATTATAAATATATGAAAGAATTTATTAAAAGAAACTCACCTGTATTTGTTATAGGAACATTTACCGCAATTATATTCATAGTATTAACAATAGTCTCCCAATTTAAAAAACAATCTAACACTAATCTAATACCTCTTACAGATAATCAGATAAAAATAATGGAAGAACCAGCCCCCAAAACACTACCCGTGGCAGAGGAAATAGATTCTAAATATGGACCTTTAGAGATTGAATATACAACAGAAGGATTTAATCCTAAAAATACAAAATCATATCAAAATCAATTAATAAAATGGACTAATAAAACAGATACTGCAATTACTATGCAAGCTGTGACTAAAACACATAAAGATTTTCCAAATGAAGTAGAAATAAAACCAGGAGAAACATTTGAGTTTAGATTAACTAAACCAAAGTTATGGTCTTATCAACAAAAAGACAATACTAAAATGTTTGGAACTATATTCGTGTTAGAAAATTGAAATTACTAACTAAGATTAAAGATCTTCTTACTGCCTACTAGGGCAAACATCTTGTAAGATACATTCAGCACATTTAGGTCTTCGGGCAATACAAGTATATCTACCATGTAATACACAAGCACCTGAAAAGTTTAACCAATATTTCTTTGGCAAAACTTCTATTAAATCTTTCTCTATTTTCTTAGGATCTTCTTCTTTTGTTAAACCTAATTTATTAGAAACTCTAGTCACATGAGTATCTACAACAATTCCCTCAGCAACACCCCAAAGTTCTTGCATAATTACATTAGCGCTTTTACGAGCTATACCTGGAATCTCCATTAACTTATTCATATCATGAGGTAATACCCCATTAAACTTTTCGGTAACTAAAACACCTGCTTTTATTAATCTATCAGCTTTACCTTTATGAAAATTAACTCCATGAATAGTATCTTCTACATCATCTAGATGGGCTGTCGATAAAGATTTCCAATCAGGATATTTTATAAATAGATCTGGGGTTATTTGATTTACTTTTTTATCAGTAGTTTGAGCGGACAACATTACAGCAACAGCTAATTGATATTCATTTTCATGAGTAAGTTCAGTTCTAGGATTAGGAAACTTTTCTTCAAATCTATCACCTACTAATTTAGCTAGTTCTTTTATATTCATGAATTTATTATAGCAAGGTTAGTTGATTATCAGGAACACTCTTATTAGAAGATTCTTTACCTTTATCATCAAAACCAAGTCTTCGTACTAAAGATTTAAAATTATATCTCTCAAAAAGAATTTTTACGTTACCTCTGTTAAAGTCACTATAAGCACAATCATTTAAATCTATAGTTATAGGAGCATTAGTGTCTATTGTAGCGAGTTGTTTGCTTAGTAAAGCCTGTTCGTAGTTCTCTACTAATTTTTTCTTCACAGATTCTGGAGTTACTTCATCGATATGTTTATAAATATTCTCTATACTCTCATATTTACCTAAGAGAGTCTTAGCTGTTTTATCTCCAATACCATATACCCCCGGTATATTATCGCTAGGGTCACCTCTTAAACCTTTATAATCTATAATCTGAGAAGGAAATAGTTGATAATTTTCTTTAACGGCGTTACTATCAATATAAGTAAAACTGCCATTTTTATCTGGAATCATTATTCTAGCACCGTAAGGTGTCAATTGCCACAAGTCCCTATCATTTGAAATGACAATCAATTCAGCCATTTTTGAAAATTTTTTCACCAAAGTTCCAATAATATCGTCAGCTTCGTAACCAGGGATCTCAATATTTTTAATTCCAAAAGATTCTAAAACTTCTATAACTTTTGGCACCTGAATAGCAAATTCATTCTCAACCGGTTTCCTGTGAGCTTTATACCCTGTATAAGCCTCTACCCTAAAGTTAGGTTCATTGCTATCTAAAGCAGAAACAATATAATGGGGTTTAATTGTGTCCAACAAATTTATTAGCATAGAGCTGACCCCATAGACTGCGTTAACAGGTTCTCCGTTAACATCTCTAAAAGTTAAGGGTAGCGCATGATATGCACGGTGCAAAAAATTAAAGGTATCGATGATTAAAAAAGTTTTCATGCACGTGCTTTTTCAACTAAACTTCTAAATTCATCGCCATCTAAAGTCTCTTTATCAAGTAAAACCTGAGAAACCAAGTCTAAAGCAGCTCTATCTTTTTTTAACGATTTAATAGCAGCTTTATAAGCTTCATCTATTATAGATTTTACTTCTTCATCTATTTTAGAAGCCATATTTTGACTATATTTAGGACCTTCACTAATACCTCTAGCTAACCAATAAGAATCTGCATGATCACTGTATGCAATTGGACCTAAAGAACTCATCCCGTATTCTGTAACCATTTGTCTTGCAAGTTTAGTAGCTCTATCTATATCGTTAGATGCTCCAATTGTTAATTCATTAAATACTAACTCTTCTGCAGCTCTACCACCTAACATAGTAGCAATAATAGAATTCAATCTAGTTTGACTCTCATTGTATCTATCCCTATCAGGAGGAAAGGATGTGTGACCTAAAGAACCACCTCTAGGTATGATGGTTACTCTAGCTACAGCATCCATATCGTGAGCATTAAAAGCAACAATAGCATGACCTGCTTCATGAAATGCAGTTATCTTTTTTTCTTCAGGAGTCATTAGTGTTCTTCTCTCAGATCCCATTGTTACTTTTAAAGAAGCTTCTTCCACATCAAAACCTGTAATTGATTTTCTATTAGCTCTAGCCGCAAGTATTGCAGCTTCATTAACCATATTTTCTAAATCAGCACCACTAAAACCTACAGTTTTCTTAGCGGTTTTTTCTACGCTAAAGTCCTCGGCAAAAGGCTTACCTCTCATATGTATCTTGATGATTTCTTCTCTAGCTTTTAAATCTGGTAAAGGAATAGTTATTCTTCTATCAAATCTTCCTGGTCTAACAAGAGCAGGGTCTAACATATCTGGTCTATTTGTAGCAGCTAATACTATTACGTTAGTTCTAGGGTCAAAACCATCCATTTCAGTAAGTATCTGGTTAAGTGTTTGTTCTCTTTCATCGTGTCCTCCTCCGATACCCATACCTCTTTGTCTACCTATTGCATCTACTTCATCTATAAATATTAAACTTGGTTGTTTAGCACGAGCCATTGCAAATAAATCTCTTACTCTAGAAGAACCAACACCGACTAACATTTCCATAAACTCACTTCCTGCAGCACTAAAAAAAGGAACATCTGCTTCCCCTGCTATAGCTTTAGCAAGTAATGTTTTACCAACACCAGAAGGACCTACTAAAAGAATACCTCTGGGAATACGGGCTCCTAATTCTTGATATTTCTTTGGATTTTTCAAGAAATCTACAATCTCTTTCATTTCAGTTTTAGCTTCTTCTATTCCAGCAACATCTTCGAATGTGATTTTAGATTGCCCTTTGTTAAATAATTTAGCTTTAGATCTAGCGAAAGACATGATGTCTCCGTTAGCACCTTTAACTTGTTTGAAGATGAAAAATAATATTAATAAAGGAAAACCAAACATTAATATTGGATTTAAAATATCCATAAAACCGACACGATGTTCTACTTTATATTCACCAACAATTTTTGAAGTTTCTATTTGATTGTTACTTAAGGTTTCATCAAAACTAATAGTGCTTTCTTTTTCGGTATTTATTTTAGTTCCATCTTGTAAAAGTACTTCAATGGTATCTCCAGCTACTGTTACATTTTGTACTTTATCGTCTTTAATTAATTTCAAAACTTCACCAAGTGGTTTTTTTTCAACATTAGAATTTAATCCAGTAAAAGAATTACCAAGTGTATAGATAAGGAAAAATATTATTAAATATACAAAAATATTATTAAAGGGGCTAATATTCTTTGGTACTTTAGGTAACATATCTCTATTCAAGATTTTCTTATTATTTTTAGCATTTTTATTAGTAGTCATAGTAATGCTGAGTATACCTCAAATTAATTAAAGGAGTAAGTTTTATAATTAAAAAGATAGATATAGTGAAGGAGTAAAGTTATTAAAAAGAAAAACCCATCTTTTCTTTTACTTCTTTTAAAGTTTCAGATGTAACGTGTGTAGCTCTTTTTGCACCCTCGTTTATAACATCTAAAACCATTTGATCTGTTATCTTAGATCTACGTTCTTGAATAGGCTCTAGAGTCTTAAATATAGCTTCTGCGAGTTCTTTTTTTAAATCACCATATCTTATACCTGTAGAAGTGTATTGTTTTATATATTCTAATTTCTTTTCCTCACCCTCAAATATTTCTATAAACTTAAATAGATTATTAATAGAAGGTGATGCATCTTTAATATTATCGATAACACCACTATCGGTAGGTACTTTAGCTAAAGTAGCTTTTATTTCTTCTAAACTAGCAGAAAGATTAATATAGCTACCCTCAATGGATTTACTCATTTTTCCTTCCCCCAATAAACTAGGTATGTATTTACCAGATGTGGAAAATACTTGAGGTTCTGGAAAACTTGTTCCATAACGTTCATTCATATTTCTTGCTATTTGTCTTGCTATTTCCAAATGAGGTTCTTGATCTTTACCTACGGGAACAAGGGTAGATTTATAGGCAAGAATATCTGCGGCCATAAGAACTGGATAGTTTAAAAGGGACATACTAGCATCCTCAGGGTACTGTTTTACCTTTTCTTTATATGTTGGTAAGTGTTGCATACGAGCAACAGATATTACGGATGAAAGGTAAAAACTAAGTTCTAAATGATTTGGAACCATAGATTGTATAAATATAGTGCTTTTTTTAGGATCTAGACCAGCAGCTAAATAATCTCTAACTACTTCAAATCTATCTTTTTGTAATTCATTAATATTATAGGGGGTTGTAATAGCATGTACATCAGCAACCATATAAAAAGTCTCGTAATTAGGGTTGTTTTGAAGTTCTATCATACCCTTAACTGCCCCTAAATAGTTCCCTAGGTGCAATCTTCCTGTCGCTCTTATACCTGATAATACTCTGTTAACCATAGATATATCTTAACATACCTACTACAAGTACATAAATGCCTATAACTACGAAATATCAAAAACAGGGTACATATAATGTATAGTCTTACTACGGTATTCTGCTATAATATCAACTGCTAGGCCAACATAGCTCAGGTGGTTAGAGCGGTCGTTTCATAAGCGACAGGTCCCTGGTTCAAGCCCAGGTGTTGGCACCAATAATTGATTTAAATATCAATAAATGCTAAGCTACCTATTGTACTATAGCGGGATAGAGGAGTGGTACCTCGACGGGCTCATAATCCGTAGGCTCTGGTTCGAATCCAGATCCCGCGACCAATAATTAGAATAAAATAGATAACCACTGTTTAAAAACACTCTTATTTTGATCATTTTCAGAATTCCCATTAGTAAGGCCTATAATAGAGTTTTCCAAAGAAATTCCGGTATTTGTTGATATAACAACTACATCCTCCCCTGGTTTTATAAGATTTAACTCATTTCTAGCGAAATCCTCAACAAAAGCATCTGTTCTCTTGTATTCTATAGAATCTTCTATACCTTCCTTTTTAGTGCGCAACTCAGTAACTTCCGCATCTAGAAACACCAATCTATCCCTGCTTTTAAGCATGGTCCAGGTTGTCCTAGAGAGATTTATAGCCAATCCTGTAAATAGTATTGATAGCACCAAATATTTAATCTCTTTTGTAGTCATTAAACTAATAATATAGGTGTAGTTGCACACGCGCAATTATGGTGATATAATAGCCCATAGGAAAATATATTATGATAGGTTTAAAAGAAGCACACAAAACATTTGTTAAACATTTAGAAGGGCAAGGTAAATCCCCTGCTACTCTAACTGCATATAACAAAGATATAGAACAGTTAACCAAATTCCTTGAAAATGAGGGATTAGTTTTGGTTACTGAAATACAAACAACTCATTTAGAGGTGTTCATGAAAAAATTATCCGACAGTAAATACACTGCTAAATCTATTTCAAGAAAGACAAACGCTACTAAAACATTCTTTAAGTTCTTACAAGATATGAAGCATATTGTAGAAAACGTTTCTGTAGCCTTAAAACATCCTAAATTAGATACAAAAGCTCCTAGAATATTGACTAAACTTGAATACAGAGCCTTAAGAGATGCTGCAAGAGATGATTTAAGAAGTTATTCTATGATTGAAGTATTACTTCAAACAGGCGTAACCATATCTGAATTAGCTGAAATGGAAATAGAACACTTAGAAATTAAAGGAGATGAAGGTAATTTATTTGTTCCTAAGAAAAACAATAAAACCTCTAGAAGTATCCCTTTAAATAAAGCTGTAATAGAAGTTTTAAATAAATATATTGAAGCTGAAAGACCTAAATTAGAAAAAGCTAAACATGTATTTATAACTAAAACTGGTAATCCCCTACTTGTTAGAAATATTAGATCTACAATTGATCGTTTCTTTAAATTAGCTGGAGTTGAAAAAGCTAAAGTTAATGATTTAAGACATACTTTTGTTTCTTACCACTTATCTCAAGGTGTAAATATATTGAAACTTTCTAAAATAGCGGGTCATAAAAGAGTATCTACTACTGAAAGATATTTAGCCTACGTAGAAAAACTACAAAATCAAATAGAAAAAGCTGATTTAAGCGCTTTATAATCCTAATTTAAAAGTTAATAGAAATTACTTATATACGCCTTGCCTATGTGCAATGGTTACAATAAATATTTTAGACATCTTAGTGTCTATCGTATAAAGTATGCGATAAGGCCAAACTCGTAAAGATCTAACATCTGAGAAACTACCTGATAACTTTTTGCCAGAAAAAGGATCCTGTTCTAAAGATAATAACTTTTTCTTTACCTTTACTTGATCTTTAATAACTAAATGATTATATTGCTTTAAGGCATTTGGAGTAACAATAACCTGCATATATATGTTAAATACTTGAAATATCTACACCGAGACCTTTTTTTGCCTGTTTTAAGCCTTCTTTTATACTCTCTTTAACCCCAGGTATACTTATAACTTCGGCGGTTTCTTCAAGGGATTCTAATTCTTCAGAACTTATAATAGTTGCTTTAGGATGACCATTAACAGTTATAACTACTCTGTCCATATTGGTATTCACTCTGTTAACAAGATCTGGAAGCGTGGCTCTAGCTGTAGAAACAGACATTAAATTAGTCATATTAATAATGTACAATATTATGTACAAAAGGTCAATAAAAAAATATACTCATATAGCAAAGCATTGGTATCTGCTAGATCTAGGTGGTTTAGATAAGATAAAATAATAAACGCTAGTAGTAAGGAGTATTTATTATCATGGTGGGTGATCCAGGATTCGAACCTGGGACCATTCGTGTATAAGACGAACGCTCTACCAACTGAGCTAATCACCCTTATTCTGAAAAGTATTATACACTACGAATCAATACTTTTTATCTTTTTTTATCATTCTAACTAATTCTTCTATTGTCCTAACTATAGCTGTTTCAAGTGTATAGTCTGTATCATCTGAAAAATATTCTTTTCCCTTAGCATTTAAATGAATCTTTACCTCAAAGGTATCTTCATCCCCAGAACCTTTATTAAGTACCACACGTGCAGATCTAGAGTCTTCTGGTATATCACTTAATACTCTATCTAATTTTTGTAGTTTATCTAAAGCTAATGCTTTCATACTTGGAGAGAGGGAGATATTATCGGAAGTTATTTGATAATTCATATATCAATTTTAACATTATTCACCAAATTCAATGAATTCATTTATTCTAGCAACCATTTCTTGTATTTCTTCATCATCTAAATCATGTACTTTAGCACCTGTTTCAATAGAATCAAAAGCACTAAAGGCGCATCCTGCACAATGTAATCCAAAGTCATTTAATACTTCAGCTAAATCAGGATATTCATCTAGTAATTGAAGTAAATTATAATCTTTAGTAATTTTTACTGTTTCTTTTTTTTCACTCATACATTCTCCTCATACTTTTTTATAGCATCGTTAAAAGCACCTAATATTAAGGTGGCGCACTTTACTCTGCTAGTAGTTAAATTTAACTTCAATAAATTTAATAAATCTTCCTTTGTTAAAGATTTTGCATGGTCTATAGATTTACCAATAATTTCTTCTAAAAATAAATCGGTAGCCACTACACTAACTAAACAAGATTCCCCACCAAATTTAGCATCGGTAATAATACCATCTTTAATATTTAAATCTAATGTAACAGTATCTCCACACATTGTGTTTTCTTTAGATATAGAAACAGTAGCACCTACAAGAGTACCTTTATGTTGAGGATGTTTATACATTTCTAATAAATCTTCTTGATAAAAGGAATCCATATTATGACCTTAAAATATTAATGGCATATTCTATACCATCAACTAATGTATCTATATCCTCTGTTGAATTATATATATAAAAGCTAGCTCTAATAGAAGCTGCAATGTTCATTTTCTTATGTAAAGGCATGGTGCAATGATGACCAGATCTTACAGCTATTCCTTTTGTATTTAAAACAGCAGCCACATCATGCCCATGAAGGCCCTCAATACTAAAAGCAATAAGCCCAGATCTATCTTTGGAATTCAAAGGTCCCATTATTTTTAAACCTGAAATACCAGATAATTTTGGTAAGGCATGTTCTATAAGGTCTATTTCATGGTTTCTAATTACATCTAATCCAATAGATTCTAAATATTCTATAGCACTACCTAACCCAATTGCATCAGCAACATTAGGAGTTCCTGCTTCAAATCTCTCAGGAGCGATAGTCCAAGAAGATTCATCAACAGATACTTTTTCAATCATTCCCCCACCATATTTATAAGGTTCTAAAGTTTCTAAAATATCTTTTTTAATAAATAAAACACCAATACCTGTAGGACCTAACATTTTATGGCCAGAAAAAGAATAGAAGTCACAACCTAAAGATTTAACATCAACTTTTAAATGAGGAATGCCTTGAGCTCCATCAACACTAACTTTAATATCATGTTGTTTTGCTAATTTACAAATTTCTTTTATTGGAAATATAGTACCTAAAACATTGGAGGCATGAGAGATTGCAATAAGTTTAACGTTTGAATTCAACTTTGATTTTAAATCAGCCATATCTAATAAACCATCTTCAGTTATGTTTACTAATTCTAAAACAGCACCTACCCTTTTAGCACACATTTGCCAAGGTATAAAATTACTATGATGTTCCGAAATAGTAGCTAATATTACATCTCCTTTTTTTATATTCTTTTCTGCCCAAGCATATGCAACTATATTTAAAGATTCAGTTGTACCGCTAGTAAATATGATTTCAGATGGTAATGCATTTATAAAATCAGCAACCTGTTTTCTTGCATGTTCATACATGTTTGTAGCTTCTTCACTAAGAGTGTGTACTCCCCTATGTACGTTTGCATTATTATTTTCATAGTAAGAGACTAAAGAATCTATTACCTTTTTAGGTTTTTGAGTAGTAGCACCATTATCTAAATAAACGAGTTCTTCACCGCCTATTTTACGAGATAATATTGGAAAGTCTTTTTTTATAGCTTTTGCATTAAACACAGGCTAATTATACTATAACAACAGGTGAAAACATATAGATACTTATAAATAAGTATGTGATAATCTTTAACTGAAATTCTGATGGATATTATAAGGAAAGAGAACTTAGTTTATCACTAATCATAGATGCTTTTTTTACCTCTATATCGGTTTTATTTTGTAGTGATTTAAGATTGGCTCTTCTTCTTTTTTCGTAGTCTATCATTGCATCTACTTCATTAACGGCAAGAGTCATCATGTCTTCAATAAAGGTCATGTCAACTTCAACAGCATCAAGACCTGTAAATGTTTCTGGATTTTGTTTAGTTAGTTCACCTACCAAAGGGACATATAAGACATTACTAGAACCATAATCTTCTGCAGGAAGTTTTAAAACAAATCTACGAGAAGTACCTTCCCCTAATAAACCAACTGTATCATCTCTCATTTCAGAAGTATGTTTTATAGCATCTTCCAATTTAGAAGTTAAAGCAGAAGAAGATCTAATAGAATAAACACCTAATTCAGTCATTATTCCAAAAAAGTTAACTCTTTGAGTTCCAACTTTACCGGACTTAGAAGTGTAGGGCATTTCTTTTGTTAAGAATGTGTTAAATATAATTACTTCTTTAGCACCAACACCAAAAGAAGAAATTAAATCATAATTTGCTTTACTCTTAATATTTTCAGAAGATACTTTTACAGAGTTCATACTCTTTCTCATCTCTTGTGTTAATGAACTTTCAATGGAATCTAAAGTTACACTTGTATCGGCTAAATCATTAGTATCATATGCAGGTACTTTTTTAACAAAATTATCAACACGAGGTGCAGTAGTAGGTATATTATTTACAGGCTTATTATCGTATAAGGTAGTACTTGCAGTAGAGCCTGTACTTGGTTGTGGATTTGAAAATGGATTAGGCATATTCATATTAACAGAAGGCATTGGTTTAGCAGTATCTTCAAAAGAAGTGTTTTTAATAGCTACATCATTAGTAGAAGGATTCATACTAAAACTTGGCCCCATTGGTCCTGTAACTGGTTTTGCATCTACTACAGGTGGAACAACAACGTCTGCATGATTAGGTACAACATCATCATTAGCATCGTCATCAGAGAATGTTAAAGAGTGTAGGGATTGTAGTAATCCTTTTTTGGCAGTCTTATCTTGTTTTACATCATCGTTGGGCAGATCGTTGAACATAATAGCTTAATTAAAGCTTTTTATATACATGCTGTCAATAATTTATGCCTTAGTGAGTTTGCCATGTTTTGGTCGGTAATGGCATTAAATGTCGATTCAAAGAATCCTGTTACCAAAATATCCATTGCTTCTTTTTTGTTAAAGCCACGACTTTGTAAGTAGTACAATTTTTCAGAATTTAAAGAGCCTATACTAGCTCCATGAGAAGCTTTAACTGCATTATTATGTATTCTTAAATTAGGCATTGATATTGTTTTACTCTTTGCTCCTAAAAGCAATACGTGATCATTTAAGTATGATTCTGTGTTAAAAGCTTCTTTACCAATAAATATTTCTCCAGAATGATAAGAATAGGAGTCATCGTTTAATACTCCCTTAATGTCAATCAAACAAGAGGTATCAGATACATTATGTACAGATCTAATAATAGTATCTAACTTTTGTTTATCTTTTAAAGAGTATAACCCTACTACATGAGAATTAACTTTAGGAATATTAAATAAGAAATCAATAGATATACCACTAAGTTCTTCTAAATCTATTAAAAATTGAGTGTCTTCTAACACCTCAATACTTAATAAACTCTTACCCTCTGCATTAACTCCTAAAATAGATGTATTTAAATTTAAATAAGATTTATTTATTAAAACACAAATCATCCTACACTTCCTTCCATCTCTAATTCTATTAGTCTGTTAAGTTCTACAGCGTATTCTAAGGGCAGTTCTCTAACTATTGGTTCTATGAACCCTGAGACTACTAAACCCATTGCTTCTTCTTCATTTAAACCCCTACTTTGCAAATAAAACATTTTTTCTTCTGATATTTTACCTGCGCTAGCTTCGTGTTCAATAACAGCAGTATTATTATTTATTTTCATAACAGGGAACGTATTTGATATAGATTTTTCATCTAAAATTAAGGCATCACATTCAACACGAGTTTTAACATTTTCTGCAGTAGGTACTACCTGTATTAATCCTCTATAAGTAGCATCTCCGCCATTAGCACTAATAGATTTAGAAACTATTTTAGACGAGGTATTAGAAGCTAAATGAATCATTTTAGCCCCAGCATCTTGTATTTGATTTTTATTCGCGTAGGCAATTGATAGTACTTCTCCTTTACTGTTTTCTCCAGCAAGTACACAAGAGGGGTATTTCATATTTACTTTGGACCCTAAGTTTCCATCTATCCATTCCATAATTCCATTCTCTTCAACATATGCTCTTTTTGTTACAAGATTGTAAACATTATCTGACCAGTTTTGAATAGTTGTGTATCTAAAACGTGCATCTTTTTTTACAATAACTTCTACAACAGCTGCATGTAACATGTCATCAGAGTATGTTGGTGCAGTACAACCCTCAATGTAATGAGCTTGAGAACCTTCATCCATAATGATTAAAGTTCTTTCGAATTGACCCATCTTTTGAGCGTTCATTCTAAAATAAGCCTGTAAGGGCCTTTTAACAGTTACACCTTTTGGTACATATAAAAATGAGCCACCAGACCAAACAGCACTGTTTAAGGCAGAAAACTTATTATCTGCAGAATCCACAATTGTGGAAAAGTATTTTTTAAATAATTCAGGATAGTTCTTTAAAGCGTTATCTGTACTAGTAAATATAATTCCTTGTTCGTCTATTTCTTTAAGCAAAGAACCATATACTGCCTCTGAATCAAATTGAGCCTCTACACCTGATAAAAACTTTCTTTCTGCTTCAGGTATACCCAATCGATTAAATGTATTTTTAATATCTTCAGGAACATCATCCCAACTCTTTTTCTTTCCTGATTCTGGTTTTATATAATAATAAATTTCATCAAAGTTTATTCCAGATAGATCTGCTCCCCAAGTAGGCATTGGCTTATTTACAAAAAATTCATAAGCTTTAAGTCTAAAGTTAAGCATCCATTCTGGTTCATTTTTTATTGCGGATATTTGTCTTACTACATCTTCATTTATACCTTTAACAGGTTTTTTATCTACACCTTCAGCAACACTAAAGCCATATAAATTATTGAAGTTATCTCTAATATTATGCAGTTCCTGCATATCCAGTTTTCTCTATTTCTTCAACTAAATTAGTGCCACCTTCTTTTATTATCTTACCAGCAGACATTACTACTACTTTATTTGGCTTTAAGTAATTTAAAATTCTTGAGTAGTGAGTTATTACTAAGAATGTAACCCCTTTTTCGTGTAGATAATTTACTGCATCAGCTACAACTTTTAAAGCGTCTACGTCAAGACCGCTATCTACCTCATCTAGCATTACAAACTCCGGAGATAATACTAACATTTGTAACATTTCCATTCTCTTTTTTTCACCACCGGAAAAACCTTCATTTAAATGTCTCTTTAAAAACTCTTCATCCATTTTTAGAACATCTAAGTATTCTTTCACTAGCTTTCTAAATTTTATAGGTGATAAGTTTTGTCCAGTTTTTTTACTGTATATAAGTCTTAAATAAGAGGATACAGAAACACCTTCTATTTCACTAGGATATTGGAAAGATAAAAATATACCTTCTTTAGCTCTTTCTGTTACATCCATTTCCATAATATTTTTATCATTAAAGTCAATAGTACCCCCGTCTACTTTATAAAAAGGACTTCCCATAATTACTTGGGATAAAGTACTTTTACCAGAACCATTTTGTCCCATTAAAACCAACATATCACCTTTGCTTATAGATAAGTCTATTCCGTTTAAAATGTTTTTATTTTCTATACTTACTTTTAAATCTTTAATTTTAAGCATTTCTTAATATACAGCCTTCACAGCCACCTCCAATTTTATAATAAACTTCTTTACCTACCTTAGTGCTAGTTAATAAACCGTTTTGTTCCATTTCTTTTAAATGGTAAGAAACAGTAGGCTGTGTTAAACCTGATACAACAACTAAATCAGACACACTGGCGTCTTTAGTAATATCCTTTAAATACAGATACAGTTTCATACGAGATGAAACACCTAGGGATTTAAAACAGTTTTTGCACATATCTTTTAACATAACGTATAGATAATAATCTATATGTGTTGCATAGTCAATCACAACGCCTAAACATGTTAAAATGGTTATATGAAAAAACTTAAAGCTTTTATATATGTTTTTAAGAGTAGTATTAGCTCTTTTAGTTACTATAAAGATATTTTAGATACTAATTTTTCATTTTCAATTAAATATTTAGCAGTTTTATCGTTAATAGCTACCTCTATTGTAACTGCAAATATTTATATAACAGAGCTACCCGCTTTAAATAACTTTATAACCCAACAAAAGTCAGAAGTTATTAAAACATACCCTGATGAGTTAGAAATAACCTTAAAAGATAAAAATTGGAGTATAAATCAGACAGAACCTTATGCAATTAAAACCCCAGAATCATTAAAAACAACGGATACACCACTGCCAGAAAATTTAGTAGTGTTTAATAGAAACGGTACTATAAATGATTTTGAAAATGCAAAAACACTAGTTTTAGTAAATAGTACTAATTTATTAATAAAGAGCGACAATAAATTAGAAGTACAACCATTAGAGGCTACTCTAAAAGATATACCTGAGGGCACTCTTAATAAGAACCTTTTCACTAATTTAATAAATGAATTTTCAAAGGTAACCAAATACCTAGCACCTTTCTTTTTAATTGTTACTGCAATATTTGTATTTGTATACTTCTTTGCTTTTAGATTAGTATATTTAATCTTTGTAGCAATGTCTTTATGGGTAGTTAACATGTTTGTAAAGCCAGATATAGAGTTTAAACACCTTTATAGAATAGGCCTCCATGCAATGACAGTACCTTTAATACTAGAAGTATTTCTAAAAGTGGCAGGGGTATCTTTTAACACTGTACCTTGGTTTTTCCTCTTAAATATAGTACTTGGCATATTAGTAATGACAAAAGCAATGAAGATTGATGATTGAACCTTTTTTAGGGCTGTGGTAACATCTTTTCGACGCATTGATCCCTCGTAGCTCAACGGTAGAGCAGGAAGCTGTTAACTTCAAGGTTTCTGGTTCGAATCCAGACGAGGGAGCCAGATACCCCTTTTTTCGTGGCAATGTTTTTACACATTTTAATACAACATCTACTACCCAGACCTATATAAATTTACATTGCTAAAAAATCATGCTAATCTGTTGCCAGAAATTAATACCTGTATGTATGTATAGGTCGCCGAAAGGTAAGAGGGAGTCTTATCCCTATCTTATAAGACAAACATATGAAGGAGATGTCTGTATGGACACAAATGTGAAAATACCCATTATTAAGGGAAAAGGTCCTAATTTAAAGGATTTATTGGATAGCCTTGGGAGAAGGCCATTGTACACAATGGAGCACGGGGCACATCTTGTACAATGTGTTACATTCCAAATTGGGATGTGGTCGAGCGTGCATGTTCTTATAGAAGACCTCACAAGACCCGACCTGGAAGACCAACCATGGAAATTCAGGGGCAGAATAATTCAGATTGGCGAGGAACGCCTAAGCTTTTGGGAACCTTGTCATGGCGAATGGGCTGTGACAAAACGAGAGGGCTGGATAGTGAAAGAAGGAAAATAAAAAGACAAAAAAAGCACTCGGTAAGACTCGGGTGCTTTTCTCTTTCAAAAACATATATAAAAATAACTATAGATATTTATTCTATATACATTTTCATTTAAATAGCAGTAAAATTCTATAAACATTGTTTAAATTTCCTTATAAACAAGGACCCCCTTTTAAAACTATTTAATAGGGATATAATCAACATAATATGTGGATAATATATGCACTAACAACTGTAATATTTTACGCGGGACTTGATTTCTTTGTTAAAAAAGCTGCAGGAAGAATAGATGATTTCTTAGGTACCGTAATAATTAATTTCTTTTCCACACTACCAGCTTTAGTAGTATATACATACCTAAAATTATCCAATCAACAAATACTTTTCACTAAAGAAGGTGCTATAGCTTCCGTAATTGCTGGTTTATCCATTGGAGTAGGGACAATAACCTTATTGAAAATGTTCTCCCTAGGAACAAACATATCCTTAGGATCTCCAATAGTTAGAATAGGTACCGTAGTATTAACCACCTTAATAGGAGTACTACTACTCAAAGAAACTTTAGAACCAAGACAATTAATAGGATTAATACTATCCATGATTGGGTTAAGTTTAATAATCTTTAAATAATAACCACGAAACTCTAATTTTCCACATTTAATCCTAGAGCTCCTTTAGCTATGATATTATTTATTAATGTATACATATAGTTACATGATTGGAAACATTGGTCTTTTTATCCCTTGGTTGATTCTTTTTTTCATGCGAAAAGACACTCGAAGAGAAATGTTGCTTATGAGCGTTCTTTTTGGATTAGTAGGATTTTTAGTACAACCAATATTTATAATAGATTGGTGGCATCCTTTAACAATTACTAACACCCCTATAGGAATTGAAGATTTTTTATTTGGATTTACAGTAGGAGGAATATCAGCAGTTATATACGAAGAAATAATGCAAAAAGGATTAACTCCTAAGAGAAAATACTTTAAGCCAAAACTTTCTTTATTCTTAGGATATTTATTATTAATTAGTAGCCTATTTTATGGTAGCTTCTTCTTACTAGGAATTCATTCTTTCTGGGCATCATTAATAGCTATAATGACAGTAACAATATTAATATGGATACAAAGACCAGACCTAATAATTAACTCATTATTAAGCGGAATATTATTTACACTAGTATCATTTCCATTCTTTGTGCTTCCTCAACTTATTACACCTGGATGGGTGCAAACCCATTGGTATATGGAAAACCTTACAGGTATAACCATACTAAGTGGGCCCTTAGAAGATTACCTATGGGGTATCACAGCAGGATTTTTAGTGGGACCTTTATACGAATTTTGGCAAAATGAAAAAGCTATACCTTTAAAAAAACGAAAGAAACAATAGAATCAATTACTAAAAACCTTTTGATATAATGTGTATATGTTTAAAAACCCTATTATCAATGCTATTAGTGCCTCAGGTTATATATTAATTATAGTTACTATTATGCACTTATTAACGCAACCTTTAAAAAATAAACCTGACACATTTTTTGCCCCCGTCGTATTTTTATCAATATTAACTCTTTCTGTTACTGTAATGGCTTTCTTGTTTTTTTATCAACCACTACAATTATTTATAGAAGGAAAGAAAAAAGAAGCTATAACTCTATTTAGTAAAACCACAGGTATTTTTGCAATTATTACAGCAGTATCCCTAATTCTGCTCTTTTTAGGTGTCCTATAATAAAAATTGCTCTAAGTAACCACTCACCAGCTACAGGAGTATAATCTACTAAAAATATTACCCAAGGAGAAGAAATAATGAGAAAAGCAATATATATAGTATTGACCGTTCTTTGCGGCGCAATACCCTTGATAGGATTATTGGGAAACGATATAGAAAATAACAAAAGAAATATCTATATCGTCATCGGCATTTTACTGATCCTCTACATTTGGAGATGGTATCAAAACTACAAGAAAAACAGAAATAGAACTCTTGTTGTTTTGATTCAACATGTAGACGAAAGAATACTTGATGGGGCGGAACTTAATTTAAGGAAAATAAGAACTAATTTAATTAAGATCCTACGTATAAAAGATATAACTATAGAGACGGGATCCTTTCATGCCTGCATAAAAAAACTACAGGAATATATAGGAAAAGATATTATAGTTATTCTTGAAAAAAATACATACACCTTGGAAAACAGAGCATATCTCCAAGAAAAAGGGGCAAAATTAGTATATGTATTTGACGGAACAGAAGAAAGAGAACTGGCCTTAAGAACAGAAGTATGTATAAAACACTTCATAAGGTACAGTGCCTTTAAATGACGTTCTAAAACAATTAGTAAAAAAGAGCAGGGAATACCTGCTCTTTTCTTTTACCAAAAAACAATAAAAACACAGTTACAAAACAATTTCTACAGTAGCAGGCAATCCCTTTTTTATAATCTCCAAGTCTTGTACAGAATAATCATTACCAGATAGATTTAAAATTCTAAGATTTTTTAAATTACCTAATTCTTGGGGTAATCCTGTTAAATTATTATTTGATAAATCCAAAATCTCTAGAACAGTGAGCTGACCAACTTCTGCAGGAACCCCAGTCATTAAATTATTAGACGCATTTAATACCTTTAATCTTTTTAAGTTTTTAATTTCTGCGGGTAATGCCCCAGATATAATATTATTAGATATATTAAGTTCAACTAAATTAGTATTATTTAAGACAGATTGAGGTAACTTTTCTAAACTCTTATTACTTAAATTCAAAGTATTATTACTATCTAATACTTTAGTAATAGGAACTTCTTCGTTATTAGTAGAAACAAAAATAGAAAAATTTAAAATACCCCTTTTAAACAATAAGTAACCAAAAATACATAAAATAAGTATAAATACAAAGGAAATAAAAATAGTCTTTTTAGTCATAACAATTAGTATACAGTAATCAAAATGAAAATTAGAAAGTAATAACTAGTAGTAAAAATTATTCATCATCTAACATTCTTTTTTCAAAGAAGGACATTGCAATAGATCTAGGATTTTTACTTATAACCAAGAATCCAAGAGCAAAAGAAACAAGAGATATCATAAAGCCCCAGGTTAATTGTGTAACACCACCATTTGGTACAGGAGCTATAGTTGTTTGTTTAGTTGTAACAGTAGAAGGGGATGTTGTAGTACCTGTAGTTGTAGGAGCAGTATTGGTACCTGCTAAAACAGCACGAGACGCGACATCAGGAGTGGTAGCTGCAATCTTACCAAAAACAGTATCTTCCTCTTTTGTTTCTGTAGAGGCATTTAAAGTTTCAACAGACGCTTGTGAAGAACTAGTAGTAACTAATTGGGAATCTGACATTAAGTAGTACACAACACTGAATATAATCAGAGATACTGATAAAGTTAATATAAAAGTTCTAAAACCTTTTTGTGTTTGACTCTCGTAATTATTCATAGGCAGGACTCAGACTCTTCATTAAGTCTATATCTATTCTAACATTAATTGGGTATGACTTTGCAAGTACTTCTTGATTAACAAAATTATTTTCATCAAAAGTTCTTGGAAATGATAATAGCCACAACAAAAGTGTAAAAAATATTATAAATATAAAGATATAAAACTTTTTCATAAATTACCTAGAAAATATTTGTAAACTTAATTCTATACGATCTCTCCCTTTTACCTTAGTAACCTCCAATGCAGTTATTTTTGTAACTCTTTTAAGATCCTCAATATCTTTAATAAGATCTGCAAGGTTACCATATCCTTCAAGGCCTACATTCAATACAATACTGTTATTAGATTCCTGGCCTACAGGAGCCATTCTCTTTACCGAAAAACCATTAGAAATAGCTGCAGCATTCAAACTTATTAAATAATCATCTACATTAATATCTGTGGGCATATAAATATCAAGGAAATATAAATAAGGCTGTATAGCCGCATAATCTTCTTTCATAGTTTCCACTTCTATTTCTTTTTTTTGAAAATTAGTAATCACAGTTTTAGCAAGAGTAATAGTTTTAGATTTATTAAATATATTAATACCCAAGGGTAAAATACCTCCAAAACCAAAAACAAAAAAACTAAAGATCAAACAATAAAAGTAAAAAAAACTAGACTGTTTTAAATAAGTTAAATATCTAAGTATATTTCCACGGTTATTCATTTAAAAGATCCTCTAATAGAAACAATATACTGATCGGTACCAGAATTCAAACTAGCCGTTTCTAAAATAGTAGTAGATACTAAGGGATTTCTTGAAATTGAAGCTAAGAATTGAGAAAACAATAAAGCGTCCGCACCAGATAGTGAAATTTCAAAAGTCTTTTCTGTAATTTTAAGTTTTGTAAGTGTAATACCCTCAGGTAAATCAGTATAAATTAATTGAGTTTTGGGATATATAGATGCTTTAGTTCCCTTAACGGATTTATACACACCTAAACTTTTAACAACAGACAAATAATCCTGCTCAATAGGTTTGGTTGATTCAGATTTAATTATATGAGTACTTAGTTCTTTATGTAGTACTTCTAATTGAGAATCAAGAATAATATTTATAAAAAAGGAAAGAATAAAAACTATCGAAATTAAAATGACACCAAATTTATAAAATTTGATTTCGCTAGAATCTTCTGAAGAGTCTGAAACATTAAAAGAAAGTGAATCTGAACTAGAAAAGTTTGTGTCCGAGGAATTACTTTGAAACTTTTGCTTTAGATTTAGACTTGCTAGAAACGCTCTTAACCTTTGCAGTTGTAGAAGAACTCTTGCTACTAGATTTTGAAGAAGACTTGGCAGTTTTTTGAGCATACTTAGATTTTAACCTATTTGCCTTGTTTTTATGAATAACATTTTCCTTAACTGCTTTATCTAAAGTTTTCTGTAAAGCACTTAATTGCTCAGAAATAACTGTAGTATCAGTAATTTTACCGATAACGGACTTCTTAATTGTCTTTATAGCTGTCTTAATTCTGTTCTCCCACATTTGATTGTGAGCTCTTTTTCTTAACGAACTTCTGACGGCTTTTTCTGCTGATTTAGTATTTGGCATAATCGCTTAGTATGATAGCATAAAACATAGTGAAGTAAACCCTTTTTAGGTAAAACATGAAAATAACTAATTTTATAACAAAAACACAAAACGGCATTTTAGCTGCAGCAATGGTCATTTCTATAGCTAATGCACTTAATGCTGTCATGGGTTTTCTTAAAGGAAGACTCTTAGCTAACTACTTTGGAGTATCTGAAGACCTAGCCATTTTTTATACAGCCGATAGAATACCAAACCTTATATACTCAGTTTTAGTTGTAGGAGCAGTATCTACAGTATTTATACCCGTATTTACAGAAATATTGAAAAAAGATGAGAAAAAAGCATTTAAATCAGCTTCATCAATAATAACTGCAACAGTACTTTTATTTACGATTTTTGGATCTCTTGTTTATATTTATGCCCCACAAACAATAAATCTGTTGGCAATAGGTAAATTCACAATAGAAGAAGTAACCTTGGGAGCCTCTTTAATGAGAATAATGATGCTCGCACAAGTACTACTTGTATTAGGAAGTTTGGCTACCAGCGTACTTCAATCATTCAAGTACTTTTTAATACCTGCATTAGCGCCAGTTTTCTATAACATTGGGATGATCTCTGGAATAGTGTTTTTGTCAGAACGTTATGGTATTTATGGCCCTACTTATGGGGTTGTAATAGGAGCTATACTACACTTTGCAATACAAATACCACTAATGAAAAGAACTGGGATAGAATTAAAACCAGCATTAGATTTTAAAGATACAAGTTTAAGAGAAATGTTAAAACTAGTGCCACCTAGAATACTAAGTGTAGCCATGGCCCATCTCGTAGGGACTATAAACAATAGCTTGGCTATATTGATATCCACCCCTTCAGTTGTATTTTTAAAGTTTGCAAGCCAACTACAAACCTTCCCCGTAACACTCTTTGGTTTAGCTATGGCATCTGCCAGCTTACCAACATTAGCAAAAGAAAGCGATAAAGATAATTTAGAAAACTTTAAACAAACGCTATTAACTACACTGCATCAAACAATGTTTTTAGTTTTACCTATAAGTGTAATTCTCTTAGTTCTCAGAGTACCTGTTGTAAGAATAGTATATGGAGTAGCTAACTTTCCTTGGGAAGCTACAGTTAAAACCTCGTATGCTTTAGCATTTTTTAGTATATCCATATTTGCACAAAGTGCTAATTATCTTTTATCTAGGGCATTTTATGCATTAAAAGATACAAAGACCCCAGTATTAATAAATATACTAACAATAGTAGTAAACGTTGCATTATCTATATACTTTGTAACCTATTTACACTTAGGGGTATGGGCAATTGCTTTATCTTATACCCTTACTTCCTTAATGGATTTTTTACTATATATTTATTACCTTAATAAAAAAGTTGGAGGATTTGAGCCAGAAAGATTAATAAAACCCTTTGTAAAAACCTCTTTTGCAACACTATGTATGGGTATATTTCTTTATGTACCTCTAAAAGTATTAGATACGTATATATTTGATACAACAAAAACACTAGAACTAATATCTGTAACAGGACTAGCAGGACTTATAGGTATGAGTGTTTATTTAATACTAACTAAGTTATTTAAAGTCGAAGAAATAGATTTATTTTATAAAATACTAATTAAACTTAAATTAATGAAAACACCTATTCCAACTCAAATACAAGAGTAACTAAATATAAAAACAATTGTTATTAGAAAAGATAAATGCGGTGAGTTTATAGACTCACCGCATTTTCACCAGGCCGAAATTACAAGGCCCTTTACTTGTCCTTGGCACATTCTTTCAGGTATTCTTCTACCTGAGGAATATTCCAAGATTGAGTACCAGCGTGCATTCGAGATACAGACATAATACCTGTACCTGACCAGGACAACGTAGAACCGTCATACCAAGTAAATTGGTAGACTGACCGAGGTAAAACCCGCAAAAGAGCACGAGCATTCTTTTCCGAAGTATCCTTCTTGAAGGTATCTAATCGCCGTCTTATTTCTTCAGAGGGATCTTCCTCTTTGGTAACTTTAATGAAAGGCCGACATAACAGCCAAATCAATAAAATAACCAAGAGCACAGTCGAAAAGAACCCAATAGCGATGCCAAAAGCAGGTAATTCTGAAACAGGGGTCATACTAGGCAACATAATAATGACGTCCTCCCCGGATTACGCATGAATACATGCTAGATCCGGGGTTTCCTTTGCGCTGCTACTCGTGAACTACGTTCACGGTTACAGTACTCAACTTCGTTTCGTACCATTCCCTACGCA
>Ga0172367_10002076_pt1 | contig 27978 bp, 30 predicted proteins | sample Lak10m_FD_114542 | JGI IMG/M metagenome (GOLD analysis project Ga0172367, IMG submission 114542) | Freshwater microbial communities from Kabuno Bay, South-Kivu, Congo - kab_022012_10m | ecosystem: Environmental > Aquatic > Freshwater > Lake | place: Democratic Republic of the Congo: South-Kivu...
ACATAACCAAGTGCATAACGACAACCATCAGGACAAATCGGGCATAGGTATAGGGGCGGATCATGGCGGGTTAATCTCCATAGCTGACAAAACGGCGGGGATACATTTTCACGGTGGGCTCCCCCTCCGGCTGCTCCCCCTCCGGCTGCTCCTCCGGCTGCGGGGCTGGGGCTGGCTGGGCTGGTAGCAGGCGCTTGACCAGGCGGGCTAGGGGGCTGGGGCTGGTGGGCTTAGTCATTGGTGGGTTCCTCCTCGTTGAGCCAGCGGCAAACATCGGCGGGTCCCTCCGGCTGGGTGGGCTGGGCTGCGGTCTCGGGCTCGGGCTGGTGGCTGGCTTGGGCTTGGTCCTGGATAAGGCAGGCTAGATCAAACATGAAGTCCTCAAAGTTTGCCGACTCCATATCAGCGGCTTGGTAAGCGGTCTCGATCTCGACTCGCCACAGAATAAGCTGGCTCAGCACAGCGGCTAGGGTGTCAGACTTGCGGGGGTGGAAATGAAGGGGAAAGCTCATATCGGTTCTCCAGGTTGGGTTTATCGGTCGGGGTGGTGGATAGCCACGGGGCGGCAACGTAGATCCCTACAGCCAGCCCCGCGGCAAACAAAACGAGATACCGGATCATTGCGGCTCCCCAGCGAGGGCGGCGGCTTTGCCCAGCAGCTCCCCCAGGTTGGCTTGCTCGTTAGACTGAATGAGGCTGAGCACATCGCTCTTAATGCGGTACTCTGCCTCTCTGGCTTGCAATTGCTGGGCTTTAGCCGCCATAGCTCGGGCTGCGGTCTGGGTTTGCTGTAGCAGGGCTTGACGCTGGGCTAAGTCCTGAGCCATGGCGCTTTCTGCGGCGTCAAATAGTTCTAGTGCCTGGGAGATAGCCGCCATAGGATCGGCGTAGGCTGCGATATCCCCACTGCCCCCACGAAGGCGGGCGAGGGCTACCGACGGGGTGAAGCTGGGTGCCTCTAAGGTGGCCTCTACCGTGCCCAGCACAGTGACCTTTACGGGCTCCTGGGCGGGCTCTATCACTTCGGGCTCTACTGGTGCCGGTTCTGGCTTGCAGAAGTGCTCACGTGCGGCGGCTATGGCGTCCTCTGACAGCCCGCCGGTGGTGGTGTAGCCTTCGTCGTTGAGCCAGCGGTGAACGCTGGTCTTAGGCAGGGCGTTGTCTTTGCAGAATTGATTAAGTGAAATCATCGGTTTTTGGCTCCTTGGAATGGGTTGGAATGGCTGTGGGAACTGGGGTGGACTAGGTTGGAACACTTTGGAATAAGCATGGAACGGAGTTTTTTTAGCGGTGCTTAGTTCCTATCGGTGTTCCAGGGCGTTCCGGTGTTGTTCCAGTCATGCTATATTAATAGCATAGTGTTAATACTTTGACAACACGGTATAATTACTTTGCCCAGCAATCAATAGTGAGGTATCACCATGACGGCTAGAAGCCCCTACAATTCAGGAATGGCAACAGACAAGGCTAAACTCATGATTTATCTGCCCCCCACCTACAAAGAGGGGCTGGCGAAGCTTGCAGCCTTGCAGAATCGATCTATGAGTAACTACGTGGAAACGCTCATCATCGAAGCGGTTGACCAGGCGACGGATGAAGGGAAAATCCCCCCAGCCCAGCCCAGCAAATAGCCCACGGGGCGGCGTTCCCAGGCGCTAGCTAAGCCCTGGGAAATTGTTGTGTAAATTTTTGTGACAAGTTTTTTTAGGCAGTCCTGCCAGCCCAGCCCCTTCGGGGGTGCTTTGGCTGTATCTGCCAATCTGCAAGCATTCCACCCCCTAGCCTGGTTTCCCTGGTCTTCCAGGGGCAGGACGGGGGACTGGGCACGATTATTACAGGCGTTCAAAAACAGGAGGAAACCGCCATGCCAGCCACCACAGACGCGAGACCGGCCCAGCCTCAGCAAGCAGACAGCATCAGACCAGAATTAACCCGGCATCTAGGGCTACGGGTGACCCTCTCTGAGGGCGATGCACTAACTAAGCTGGCATGGTCCCAAGGGCTAACCGCCAGCGGCTACATGCGGGCGCTGATCAGGAAAGCCATTAGGGATGAACTGGTGGCCTAGGTAGCAAAAAATTGCCCCAGAGGCTCGGCAAAAGCTTCTGGGGCTGTCGTTTATTTTTCTAACAAATGCTTAATCCTATTGTGCCCCAAGGGGGCGACAATTGCAACCCCAAACCCCGCAAAAGCGGCGGATCTGTGAGTCCCACTGACCCGCAGATAGAAAACTGTCTTGACCACACTTATAACCTGGAAGCCTCCCGGCTGCTAGATCACCGGGTGATCTGGCTTGATGCTGAGGGGTTCACCTCTAGCAAATGCCAAGGGAGGCGGCGATGAATAATAACAACGGCAACTTTGATATTCGCAACTTTACCGACAGGCTAACCCCTGTTGACGGTAAGCGAAACCGTTACCATTGCCCAGTCTGCAATGGCGACAATTTGACCATTGACCCCAACAGCACTAAATATCAATGCTGGAATGGGTGCGGGTGCCCAGACATCAGAAACACCGTGGCCCCCCTGGAGGCCCCCAGCAGCCCCCCCAGAGGCCCCAGGGTAGGCAAGCCTATCAAGACTAGCCCAACCCCTCCCCCTCCTCCTGCTAAGCCTGCTAGGACCAAAGCGGATCGGACCTGGGCCTATACCGATAGGCAGGGTAACGCCATCATTCAGACCAGGCGCTTAGATGATGGCCAGGGTAAGCGGCGGATATGGCAGGAATACCGGGTTGATGGGCAATGGGTATCAGGCGGCAAAGCTCCTGAGGATATCAAGGCATCCCACAAACAAGCTGTCACCCCCTACCGATACCTTGAGGCGCTAGAGGCGGTTAAAGCTGGGGCTGAGGTTGTTATATGGGCGGAAGGGGAGCCCTGTGCTGATGCACTCTGGGCCCTGGGCATCCCTGCTATAACCTCTATCGGTGGCTCTAAGAGCTACGGCAACTATGGAGACTACCGGGGCCTACTGGCGGGCTTCCCTGCCTCCCTGGTGGTTTGCCCTGACCAGGATGCAGGCGGGCTTAAGTATGCTCAAGCTGTAGCGGATGACCTGGGCTTAACCCTATGGCTCAAGCCATGGCCCGATAGCCCAACATGGGCCAACCTGCCTAATGATAAGGGCCTGGATATTGCAGATTGGATAGAAGAGGGGGCGACGGCTGAAATCATCCGGGCGGCGGTGGCTCCTTTGGCCAGCGATGCTCCCACCCCTGGCCCTGTTACTGGCCTATCCATTGATGATCTGGTGGCCAGAATTGAGGCATGGGAGGAAATAGAAGAACCTAAAGAACGGTGGCAAGCCTGGGAGGCGCTTAAGGCTGACTCCGGCAAAACCCATAGAGACCTGATGGACCTCGTTAAGGCCATCAAGGTTAAAGCTGAGGCATCCGATGAGGAATGGGCTATTAGTGCCAAGACTTTTGGCGGATTGGATTTAGGCGCTAGGGAGTGGCTGTTAGAGGGCCTGTTACCTGCTAACCGATCAATTCTGGTGGGTGCGGATGCCAAGACCGGAAAATCCTTACTTGTCTACGACTGGGCCTATGCTCTGGCGACGGGTCAAGCCTGGGGTGAGTTCCCTTGCGATCGTCCTCGAAAAATCCTGATAGTCCAAACTGATGAATCTGAGATCGACTGTCAGGAACGGATCAACGCTCGGGGCCTGAATGAGTTGGATAACGTGCGGATTATCCGCAACTTCACCCCAGCATTAATGCCACGGCTGCGGCGGGTGGCCCTCGACTGGGGGGCGGAGGTTATTATTTTTGACTCCCTAACCAGTATCCAGCGGCATAGCGGCTACAGCCCCAAAGATCCCGAGTATGGTTACTGGCTCTATGACCTCAAGGATTTTGCTGCTGAGTGCCGGATCACCCCCATTCTGATCACCCATACGAATAAGGCCCCTATTGACTTGGGCTTAGATAAGGTGGCGGGCTCCTACTCCATTACTGCGGCGGTCTCTGAGATATTCATGCTCACCAGGCCCACAGACCCAGCCAACGATTGCGATCGGGTGTTGGTCCGAGTGGGCAGCCGTAGCAGTGGCCAGAGTGCATGGTTAATCAGTCTCAACCTTGAGGATTACTCCTGGGAGTACAAATTCCCATGCACCAAGGAGGGCAACCCCCTTGAGGATGACGGGGGCTTTACTCCTGATGAAAAGCTCAACTGTCGGGAAAATGTGCTCCGGTTCCTGGCCCATCACCAGGGCAAAGGGTTTGAGGCTATCGAGATCTCTGAGACCTTGGGGGCCTCTTACAACAATGTCAGGCGGATCTGTGCTGAGTTACGCTCCCAGGGCTTTATCCTCCGGCGAAAGGTGGGCAAGGCTTGGGTGTACTCCTGCAAACTGCCATCGCTCGATCAGGTTGGTGATCAGGCTGGTGATCTATCTGAGAAAAAAAATCCTGGAAATTTGAGGTCAAAAGATCACAATGCTACTCAACGCCATACAGGGCAGGACATTCAACCCGATCACATAAGTGATCTACAAGTGATCTCCCGATCACCAAATGATCAACCCGATCACGTTGATGATCTGGTAGAGGACATCTCGGAGGAAGAATTAGCCCGGTTACTGGAGGTTGACGGCTATGGAAGCTAGAGAATGCAAAGCACTCCTGGGAGTGATTCAGGCATTTATCAGGATGGCCCCCTATTCTGATCGGGACCTGGCTGACCTGTTTGACCTGCTAGGGCGGCTAGATCCAGGCGATAAACGCTTTTTTTGGGGATGGCTGGGGGATAATGCCCCCAACATTAAAAAATGGCTGATGGCGACTGGTGGCAGCTACAGGAGGGCGGCATAGTGAACCGATCAGAGATAGTCAAGCTTCTAACGGTGCTGACCCAACAGAATGCCAAAGCCTTAGAGCTGCTGGCCCTGGCCCTTGAGCAGGAGGAGGAGGAGCAACCCAACCCCCTGCCAGCCTGGCTACCGACTGAGCAAGCCTGGGAGGCGCTATGTTTGCCCAGTGCTGAGGCCCTGAGGCGGAAGGTTAGGAATGGTGTCTTTGACCAGGGCCAGCATTACCGGCTGGCAAACCATAACCCCAGGGCGACTCTAAAGCGGTATGAATTTCATATTGAGCGGTGCCTAGCCCGGCTGGCAGCTCCCCCCCGCAACTGGGCCAAACCTAAACGCGCTTAAGGGCAGCTAGGTAAACCTGATGGGCGGTATCTGCATTAATCCAGCGGTTATAGGTCCTAAGGTGTACATCGGGGGCGTGGCCCATCATCTGAGCCATGATCGCAACTGGTAACCCATAGGTGGCTGACCCTCTGATGGCGTAAGCATGGCGCAACGCATAGGGCTTAAACCCAACCTGACACCGCTTAAAGTGACGGGCGGTACGCTCCCCATAGTCCTTAGCCCGGTCAACCTTGAGCGGCGGCGGTGCACCATTAACCAGGTCCCAACCATCAACCCAGTCGGGGGGCAATGGCCTAATCAGCCTTGCCCCTGTTTTAGTTTCCTGGCCTATCGACAACACCGCTATCCCATCAGCCATGGTGAACCCCTCCACAGCCCAGCACTCATGGGGGCGTAGGCCATAGGCAGCCATCATGCCAAAGACCCACAGCCAATCAGGGCGGCTCCCTAATGCCTCCCTGGCTTGCATGATATGGCCATGGTCGGGGATGGCGATCACGTCAACGGATTTAGAACTGTAGCTTGAGCGGTAGGGACTTAAATCAATCTGCAATCCAGCCCAGCTACAAAAGCCCCTGAGAATACCTAAACTTAGCTGGCGGGCTCTGCTGTCAGGCGGGTAATGTTGGGCGGCGGTGGCGACTGTAGCAGGGGCTAGGGGCTGGTCAGGGGGCAACCACTTCAGTCCCAGGTTGTAAAAGTCTTGTCGCCATACCCGATCTGTCATGCCCTTCCGGTTAGCCAGTAGATAGGCTTGATACCGCTCTATCCAGTCTTTGCAGAGTCCACCTAAGCCAGACTCAACCCAGCTAAATGAACCCCTGGCCAGCATTACCCCTAACTCCCTGGCCCTGGTCTCTGCCTCCTCAAACCCATCAGGGTTCGCATAGATGCCCAGGTTTATTTGCTGCTGGTAGGGCTTGTCCTTACCGCTCCCAGGTTTCGGCGGTAGCGTGGCCCGCAGTCTCAGACGTTGCCCAACCTGGTCAACCCTAACCCCAACATTGCCAGCTTTAAGTCTGGCGTTAACGTCCTCGATAGTCCACTTTGAGCGGGTCATGACTGATCTAAATCTGCACTAAATTGACCGTTTATAGTGCGATAAATGGCCATAAATAGCCATACGCATAAAGTGCGAAAAATAGCAAACTTTTTATTCCGTGTTCCCTGAATGCCTTGACATCAGGGGTTTTGGGGGAAGCTGGTGACAGGATTCGAACCTGCGGCCGGCTGATTACAAATCAGCTGCTCTACCAACTGAGCTACACCAGCACTCTAGTTTCTATTCTAGGAAACCCCCTTAGTATAGCAAGCCCGCCCTTACGCCTTATTATTTTCAATGGCCCAACGGGCCAACTCAGTGCGGTTGTGTAAGCCAGTTTTACCCAGCATATTACTGACGTGGCTTTCAATAGTCCGTTGACTAACCTGCAGCTCGAGGGCAATTTCGCGATTGGCCATGCCTCGGGCTACAAACTGCACAACCCGCAGCTCCGTTGGCGTTAGCTCGACATCCAGGGGCACTTGCAAATTTGAACCAGACCCAGCTTTCAACTGCTGCTTAATCAGTCGAGACGCCTGCTTTAGGGAAGATTCAACCTGAGCCACCAGTTCCTCGGGTTCAAAGGGTTTCACCATGTAAACATCAGCGCCTGTATTTAGCCCCCTAACCCGGTCCTGACTTTGTCCCTTGGCGGATAAAAATAGAATCGGCACCCATTCCGTATTGGGGTTTTCCCGTACCTGCTTGACAAAGTCATAGCCATCCATTTCTGGCATCATCACGTCACAAATAATCATGTCGGGAAGGCTATGTTCCAGAACCTCTAGGGCCTCACGACCATTACCTGCGGTTTTCACCTCATAGCCTCTAAACTCGAGGTAGTCCTTAACCAGCAGAATCAAATTAGGATCGTCATCGATTAATAGTAATTGTTTTTGCTCGCCTACGCTAAAATCCTTCATGCTCTGACAGTTAACCCAACTCGCTAAGCACTTTACGCAATCTCGCCTGGCCACCAGACAACTGAGGAGGCTTCAACTAATCAAGGTAAGTAAACCTGACCAGACTATCCCAGGAACAAAACTTTAGGTACCTATCCTGCTGATAATACTCTAGTTCAAGGTTTTCAGAACACCAAGCTCTCCTACCCAGGGGTTAGGTCCAGTATCAAAGCTGGGTTAGGTGCTTGTCAAAATCCCAGACCGAGGAGTTAAAGCCACTTGATCAATGATTTAAGCTCTAGCCTGGCAGTACCCCAGCCACATCACTCCAGGGAGGGGAAATGTTAATTTTCTTGTCGGCCGCTGAACCCCTTTTCCGACTCAGAAATCTGGAATACTAGTAGAGGATGTGCTAGTTAAGGAAGGTAGAAACTTATGGGGTTGCTTAAATCGATTTTTGGCATCATTGGTGGCTTGTTCCAGGCTATTGCCGGTCTGGTGGGTCTGGGGAAAAAGTCAGAGTTTTATATGGAACTGCCCAAGGCAGAGCAACTAACGGTGTCTACAGAGGTTCTACCAACCCCGACGGTTGTACCGGCGACTATCGCGACAGAACAATCCCCAGAGATCGCCCCCGTCGCCCCCTTGCCTGTCGTCCAGCTCGCCCCAACCCCCGCCGCTGCTAAACCCGCCGCTGCTGCCCCAGCGGTACCCAGCTTCGCCGCCAATTACCTGACTAACCCAGGGGCCACCCCCGCCTCCCGCCGTCGCCCAGGTCCGAGTTTATCCCCCTTTCTGACCATGGCAAAACAGGTTAAGGCCTAGTAGGTAGCAAAAATCGCAGGCCACTGTAAAGCTGAAAGGCTTTATCCCAGGCGGAGGGTTGATCACGACCCAGGTCGATAGTCTCACCCAAGTCGGGGATCAGGTCCATAAAGTCAAGGGCGGCTAACCCAAAACCAGAAAAGTCCTTGAGCAGGGGGGCTTCGCTCTGTTTCTGGCAGTAGTTCTGCAGAGCCCTCCAAGCGATCGCCTGACCACCCAAGGGCGGATAAACCTCCAGGGTAGGAATCACCGCCGAGTCCCGGTGGTGGTAGGTGCGATCGCAAAATCGCACTATCCCCCGGTCCCCCAGGTGCCAGTCCATAATTTCAGCATAGTCCTGGGTGGTCTGTCGCCGTTGCAGCTTACCCCAGGGCCCCAGATCCACCACCGATTCGTAGATCGGCACCTGCCCTACCACCCCTCGCTGCACCTCCCCCCAGGAGAGGGTGAGGGTATCCTGGGGGCCACCGCGGCTCTGGCAAATCAGGCGAAGTTGGGGCGCAAAGCTCTCAACCGCCACCACTGGCCAAACTACAATCTGGGCAATTTGATTAAGGGCTACACAACCACAGGGAACTCCCTGGCGGTTTAAGGCTTCACACCAGCGCTGCAGCTCCCCCAGAGGCCCCACCCGATAAAGTCGCCAATGCTGGCTAGAAAGCCGTAGTCGGGCTGTGTAGACATCCATATCCATGATCTGGGCCAGGGCCCTAGCCGCAGAGGGTCGCTGGGCTTCTGGCACCGTCATCAGCACGGATACCCCCGGCTCGGTAGAACCGGTCGGGGCTTGAGCCCATGTCCCTTGGCTCTGAGGTGACGGGCTTGGGGCCTGGGTAGTGCGCTGTAGGCCCGCCCGAGCCAGGCTCAACAGGCGGGTATTGGTGACCTGCTGTAGCAGCTTACGGTAGATCGCCTGAGCCCGCTGTTCCTCTCCCTGGGCCTCCCAATAACGGCCCAGGGCCAGGCCCAACCAGGGATCGGTGGGCTGGGCCCGCTGCCACTGGCGCAATAACTTAGCGGATTGGGCCTGCTGCTTCCCTTCAATCGCCTGGATCACGGCATCGTACATATCGTACATAGGGGCAACCCTAAAGTAGCCGCAATTGCTGGGCTTGATCGGGCTCCAATCCATCCTCCAGGGGCAGCAGATCGGCCTCCAGATAGAGAGGCAAGGACGGGTTGGAGGGCATCTCATCGATCGTCAGCAAGGCGGTGGCAGCGCTGACCAGGGCTGGCACCAGGGGGGCTAGATCCGGTTGATGGGCCAGGTAAGCCTCAAGGGCCTCGAGGGGGTCCAGGGGGTTATCGTTGTTTAACTCCAGTAGGCAACTGACCCGGGCCGGATCCTGCACCTGGGCCTGCAGGCTGTAGCTATGGGCCAGCTCAAGGGCGCTGACCAGGGCCGTTTGGTCCACCTGATCCACCTGGTCTGGGCGAATCTGGTAGACGCACCGGACCACGGCGCCGGTCAGGTCGGCAGCCGCAATCGCCGCCAGCAGGGTTGCCTGGGGCTGATCGGTGGCGGTCACATCCACCTGCAGGGTTTTGAAGGGCCGCACCGGCAAGGGGCAAAACTCCGCCTGGGCCTGTCCCCGGGTAACCTCCACCAGCACGTAACCCTTAGGTTCCTTTTCTTCGCTAAAGTCAACCCGCTCAATACTGCCGGGATAGAGGGTGAGGGGTTGCTCACAGAGTACCTGGTGGCGATGGACATGGCCCAGGGCAATGTAGTCAAAGCAGGGCCGGGCCAGCAAGGCCAGGGGAATGGTAAAGCCTCGGCCGGCGGCTAGAAACCGCTCCGCCCCGTAGGTGGCGGTGTCCACCATGGCGTGGGCGAGTAATATGGTCGGTAGGTCGGGCTGCAACCGCCGAATTTCTGCCTCCAGGGCAACCCGCAGCCGGTCTAGCAAGAGATCCTGCACCTGGGCCATCGATAGCCCCTCGGTTTCAGGACGGGTGAGCAGGGTGGAGCGGGTGAGCCAGGGCAGAGTAACCACCTGCACAGGCCCTGACCGGGTAGATAGGGTGTGGGTCTGCAGGCGATCGCCCACCACCACCCCCGGCACCCCCAGGGTGCGATAGATAGAGAGACTCGCTCCCCCCAGCCCATGGGCGTGCTGATCGTGGTTGCCCACCAGTAGCACGGTGGGTAGGCTAACCCTCGACAGCCGACACAGTTGCTCCGCCAGGGCCTGCTGGATGAAGGGGGGTGGGGTAGCATTGGGAAAGGCATCACCGCCAAACAGCACCAAATCTACCGGCTCCGCCAGGGCCCGATCAATGCAATGGGTCAAGGCCTGGATGAAATCCTCCAGGCGAGTGTTAAGACCTGTTTCAGGATTCAGTCGCCCATGGGCCAGGCCACTGCCCAGGTGAATATCGGAGAAATGCAAAACCTTAACCATAGGCCTAGGGGCTAAGCAGGAGGGGGCGAGGGTGCCATGGCTACGGCCATGGCGGGCGGACTTGGGATGCCTCATAATACTAAGATACTGAAATACTGAAAACCTGGAATAGATTCTGGGGAATTCAGCCCAGGGCGGTCCATGGAACCGTTTCATAGCTATGATTCTGGCCAGAGCGATCTGTACTGAGAACGGCTGACCATGGCACAAATTTTTATTTCAGCGGCTCACGGCGGCAATGAAGATGGCATCCCCGATCCAGGGGTTGTGCTGACTAACACCACAGAGGCCGCAGAGATGATTCAAGTGCGGAACCTGGTGGTGGCGGAGTTGCGATCGCGGGGTTTAGCGGTGCTCTCGGTGCCCGATGACTTGAGTGCGGCCCAAACCCTCAGTTGGATCAACAGTCGCTGCCGCCCTGAGGATGTCGCCCTGGAGATCCATGCCGGAGCCTACAGCGATCCCAAGGTAAGGGGGTCGGCGGTGTTTTATATCGCTCAGAATGAGGTGCGTCGGGCCGATGCCGAACTGGTCCTACTGGGCCTACGGCGGCGAGTTCCCCAATTACCCAGCCGGGGGGTCAAACCTGATACCGAGTCTCCCACGGGCCAGCTCCCCTTTGCGCGATCGCTGAGTTGTCCCTCCCTCCAGATGGAAATTGGCTACCTCAGCAATGCTCAAGATTTGGCCATCATTCAAGGACAGCGACGGGACGTGGCCCTGGGGATCGCCGACGGTCTAGCCTCCTGGAGCCGGTCCACTAGTTCTGGGGCCGGCACTACTACACCATCAGTAGGGGGTAACCTACCGGAGATCAAAATCACGGTGAATGGCGGTGTCTACCCAGAAACCGGAATTTTAGTGAATAGTAATGCCTACGTGCCGATCGACCTGGCGGACATTTTGGGGGTTAACCTCAGCACCGCCACCGGTATTACCCGCGTGCGCTACGGTAACGTGGTCTACATCAAGGCAGTTGATCTGCGTAACTACAACGTCTCCATCGGCTGGAACGCCGATACCCGCACCGTCTCCCTGCGATCGGCTACGGGTATGCAATTCTGCCCCGGCGCCATGGATCGCATCATGGGGGTAGGGAGCAGTTCAGAGGTCCAACTGATGATGTTCCTCAAGCAGGTGAATGAAGCCGCCCTCAGTGCCTACCAGGATCTGCCTAGAATTTATCGAGAGGAGGCGGCGATCGAAGGGGTTAACCACGATATTGCTTTTTGTCAAATGCTGGTGGAAACCAACGCCTTGAACTTTGGCGGCAGCCTCCGGCCCAGTCAAAACAACTTTGGCGGCATTGGCTCCCCCACCGGCGGTCCCGAAGCCTCCTCCTTCCCCAATGCCCGCACCGGGGTCAGGGCCCAAATTCAGCACCTCAAGGCCTACGCCAGCATGGAGCCCCTGATCCAATCCCAGGTCGATCCCCGCTTTTCATTTGTACGGCGAGGCATTGCCCCTTTAGTGGATCAACTGACGGGACGATGGAACAATGACATGGAATACGGGCGCAAAATCCTGGCATTGATGAGACGCCTTTACGAAGCTTCAGGAATCCTGTGATGTCTAGCCCGGGCAAGGCGCCCCAGGGGAAAATCCCACCATCATCCTCTGGTCCTCTTAGATGAGGCTGCTGCCGGTTGAGATCCGGGCTCCGTGGTGGTCAGTTTTAGCCCTTAGCACTATAATTCAAATTAATCTTTCTATTTAGTCTATCTATTCACTGCAACTACAGCAGGCGCTAGTTCGGCTGTAATAGGGCTGCAACCCTATTTGCTAGGCGCTGAGTCCTTGGGCTTTGCCCGACGTCCTGAACTGAATGGCTGCAGCTATCTAGATAACTACCCTCAGTCTGCCCATTGCAATTGTGTTTACTACCCAAGCCGTTCCGTCTCGCCCCCCCCTACCCCTTGATTTGTTCCAGGCTATCCAAGATCTGAAAAAGGACCTTAACGCGGTAGTTCTGGCCCACTATTATCAAGAATCCGATATCCAGGACGTAGCTGACTACATTGGCGATTCCCTGGGGCTATCTCGCCAGGCGGCAGCCACCGAGGCTGATGTAATTGTCTTCGCTGGTGTTCACTTCATGGCAGAAACGGCGAAAATCCTAAACCCCGACAAGCAGGTCCTTCTGCCCGATCTTGAGGCTGGCTGCTCCCTGGCGGATAGCTGCCCACCAAGAGCCTTTGCTGCCTTTAAGGAAAGTCACCCCGGTCATCTGGTGGTTTCTTACATCAACTGCACCGCAGAGATCAAAGCGATGAGCGATATCATCTGCACCAGTGCCAATGCGGTGGCCATTGTTGAGCAAATTCCCGCCCATCAACCGATTATTTTTGCCCCCGATCAAAACCTGGGCCGCTATGTTATGGCCCAAACCGGTCGTGAGATGGTTCTATGGCCCGGTAGTTGTATCGTCCATGAGACCTTCTCCGAGCGTAAGCTGATCCAACTCAAGGCGGACTATCCTGACGCTGAAATTATTGCCCACCCAGAGTGCGAGGCAGAAGTTCTAAGTCACGCCCACTATATTGGCTCCACCACAGCCCTACTGCGCTACGTCAAGGCTAGTAGCAAGGGGCAATTTATTGTGGTAACTGAGCCCGGCATTATTCATCAAATGACCAAGCAAGCTCCGGGCAAGATGTTTATACCGGCGCCACCGCTGATCAACTGCGCCTGTAATGAATGCCCCTACATGCGCCTGAATACCTTAGAAAAGCTCTACCTGGCCATGCGAAACCGTGAGCCGGAAATTACCCTCTCACCCTCCCTACAAACTGCCGCCTTGAAACCCATCGAAAAAATGCTAGCGATGAGTCCCTAGCTCTAAGGATGGATTGAACGAAACGGAGTCTAGGATTATTTTACTCTCTACATATAATCAGAATAGTCAGACGCCCCGTTGGCCGTTGGGCAGTATGGTATGCCAGTTAGTCTGAGCACTGGCGAGTTGATCATCACCAATTAAGGCCCCTGTCAAGTTTGCACCACACAGGTTTGCACCACGCAGGTTTGCATTGGAAAGACAAGCTTGCCCTAGATCAGCTCCCCGGAAATCGGTACCCTCCAGGTTGGCGCAGTGGAAATAGGCCTTTACGAGTTTAGCGTTGCGCAGGTTAGCCGAACTCAGATTAGAGCGACCAAAATTAGCATTAGTCAGGTCTGAACCCTGAAAGTTGGCAAGGGCTAGCTCAGACTGATTGAAGCTGATATCCGTCAGAGCCGTCCACTGCATATCTAAGTTAGTAAAGGTTTGAGAGGAAAAATCTCGCCGCCCCTTTAAGTACTTTTCCTTGACATCTTGAGAAGAGAGGACCAGACCAGACTGTTGCTTGCCCTGGGAGGATGGTGACAGAGAATTAGGGCTGGGGCTGTGGTCACTAAACTTAGACCCCTGAGAGCCTGAGGTAGAACTACTTCGTTCCCGCCGAGCCCGGATAGCGGCGGCCATCCGTAGGGATGGTGAACCAGTCCGATAACCACGATTAGCCTGGGAGTTAGATCCCCCATTCAGGGAGGTCTTAGAGGAGCTATTCATCCCCGGTGTAGAGGGGGAGGAATAGGTCATATTTTGAGCTAGGCTATCAAAGTAGGGTTCCAGATCTAGATCCCTAAGAATAGCCTCTGCACTTTGATAACGGTGTCGTACCGATATCTCCAGCATTTTCTGCAGGACATTGGCAAAATGATCGCTAATTTGTACCTGATTACGCCAGAGTAATTCTCCAGTCACCGGGTCGTAGTTCAAGTCCTTAGGGGATTTACCGGATAATAGATAGACACAGGTAACCCCTAGAGCATAGAGATCACTAGCGTAAACGGGGCGCATTGCCATCTGCTCTGGAGGGGCGTAACCAGGGGTACCCACCGCGTAGGCGGTTAGGGCGGTCTGTTCAGAACTGGTTTCCTGCAGGGGATTGACCTTGTCCTTAACTGCTCCGAAGTCAATCAAAACTAGTTTTTTGTCCTGATCCCGTCGGATAATATTGGCTGGCTTAATATCACGGTGAATTACCTGGTGATGATGTAGGTATTGCACCATGACTAGGATTTCACTAAGAAATTGCTTAACGCCTGTTTCTGTAAAAGGCCCCCCCCGCTTTACCTCTTGCTGTAGAGTCACCCCATTAATAAATTCTTGTACGAGGAAAAACTCTTGATCAATCTCAAAATAGGCGAGCAATCGGGGCAATTGGGGATGGCTGCCAATTTCACCCAGGATCTTGGCCTCCCGCTGAAATAGATTCCGAGCCATGTCAAGCAGGTGAGAATCCGCGATGGAGGGCCGTAGCTGCTTAATGACACAGGGGGGTTTACCTGGCAAAAGAATATTGCGGGCGAGGAAAGTAGCACCGAAACCACCACGACCCAGGGTACGCAGGACTCTATATCGATCGTGTAGCAAAAGACTCGACCCACAGCACTGACAGTTGACCTCTGCTGCTGGGTTTTTGGGTTGAGCACATTCAGGATTGATACAGTAGCTCATTCGACCTGGGGGATAGGCAGTGGACTAAACAGCCATGTCATCATTAACGGGCCAGGGGAAGAACCCTGAATAGAATAAATCTTAACTCCTATGAAAATTAAGCAAAAGAGGGGTGGGGACAGCTTGCTAGAGCCACCTAGTATCATTATTCCCTGCATTAGGGGCGGGATCCAGTATTTCTGGAGGGAATCATAGGACTTCTCGTCGAATAGAAGGCTTTCTATAAAAGTTTAGTAAATTAAGCAATCATCTTCCGGATCTACCCCCTGTCCACCCCCTTGCAGGTGGCTGTAGTGATTATTTAAAAAATCCAACCAGGTCTTGGGTCTTAGTCCAAGGTAAACAGCAGTCAAGAACTACCGGTTTCTCCGTCAAGGATTTTAGGTTTTTAGGAGTCAAGAACGGTTTACATCGTAGACTTGGATCGGTTACTCCAGCGTTGCTGTTTATGACGCGCAAGGGTCTTACGCTTACGCTTTTCCGGTGGAGTCTCAAAATGGCGCTTCTTACGCATATCAGAGAAAATATCAGCCCTGGATACCTTACGCTTAAACCGGCGCAGGGCTGACTCCAGGGATTCCTCTTCTCCTACAATAATCTGAGCCATAGGTGTTCCTCCAAACTATCACGTCGTATTAAAGGTTTATCCGGCAAACCAGTGGCTTCAGTTTGGGCGCAAACTAGGCCATTGGGGCCATCGGAGAATGGCGCATTGCTAACTATAGCTTTGGCCAGCTCGTTTAGGGTAGACTGAATCGGTAAAAGCAATGCCAGCTAGGCCTTCTATCTAGCCATAGTCAGGTACAACAGGGCTACGATCATAAAAGCGTTACGGGTTATCGATGCCATTGTGAGGACTCAGCGCGAGAAAGAGTCAGTACCTCGACCGATAAGTCGAAAAATCCCGTCGTAGCAGCACCCTATATCGGGTCGTCGTCAGGGAAAACCCAACGGGGTGGTTGAGCGGTTCGCTCCATAAGCTTGCGTCGCACGGCTTGATCGGCTATCTCGAGCATTTGCTCAAGAGAGGTGTCTGCAATGAATCGTTCAGCATGTTCCCGATACTTTAAATTGGGGCACTGATTTCCTAGAATGCAACCTTCCTTACAGTCCACAGCACAATTAACTGCCATCGTTTTACCCTCTCCTGGATAACGTACAGCGGGCTAAACTTAGGTATAGCTTGCAGGTTAATGTCCCCCCTCGATCCATCCTATGACTAAGCTGTCCCAATCTCCAATAATCTGGCCTTTATGGATCTTAGCAACTACTCTGCTGATCTTGCTGGGCCTAGCCTATCTGTATTGGACGAACCCTGAACTTCTTGATATTGTATCCCCACTCGCTAACTAGGATGCTGGAAGAGGGATTGATCGAAACAGTCGACACAATGGAGCGGTCAGTTGTCTCCAAAATCTAGCTTGGCCAGAGCGCTTAAGATAAGGTAAATCAATAAAAGTGAGTGCTGGGGTTGCCTCCGCCTGCCTGTCGGTGGTTACGACTAAAATTCAGCTTTCGCTTAAGACTTTCATTTAAAACAAAAGAGATGCCGACGACTGGCCGTGTTTCGTCTCGGCATCTCCTCTGGTTCGCTCCTCACACGTTTGAAATTGTAAAGTTATATCGGGAAAATGTCACGCTTTAGGCCGTCTTCATAGGAATAGTTTTTCTTATCAATCCCTAAAAAACTATACATATTTTCCGATGAGTCATAGGGAGATTAGCCTGAATACGGCTGTGGATAGAACCCTGAGGATAGATGTTATCGGTCAGAGCTATTATCGGCCCAGCTTTTAGTTAGTCTCCACCAACCTGGGGCTATACCTGAGCTAGCGGTGGGCTGACGCTCTCCCGGCCTCGGCGGACAAAGCCGCAGCTAAGGTCCGGTCTATCCCCCTCAGTAGGGCGATAGTGGATAGGGCTGCCCTGTCTAATGTCCCATGTCCTACCCACCTATCTACCGCCACTGATAATCCGTAGGCGGCATTAAAAAGAGGGGACTCTGACGGATCTTCCTGAGTTAAAGGGGCTAGGGTCAGGCAATCTACCAATTTCACCAGACGGCGTAACACCGCCTCACCGTAACCAACGGGATAAAGACAATGGCAGAGATCCATGGCCCTTGACCCCTCACTACTGGCCTTAAGTTCAGGGTTAGGCGCTAATCTAGAGCCTTGATCACCAGGCTGAAGATAGGGCTGATCGATCCAGGGGAAGGCTGGGCAGGCGCTTGGAATCTGTGAGGATGCTGTGGCTGCAGCGATAGCGAGCAACTGACGACACCGACCATGGGTATAGGGCACCACGGCCTTGAGGGACAACTGTAGGCGTTGTGCCAGGACTGGATCTAGTGGAGATGGGCTAACTGGCAAACCCACCTGGGGATAGGTCTGAAACTCCTTCTCTGTTGTGACTAGCTGCCATAGCCAGGCCCCTAGGGCTAAGGGGGTAGGGGTGAACAGAATTTGACCGGAGGGTAAGATTTCTGAGCGGCAATGGCTGCCGATAACCTGTGGCCATGAAACCGAAGGTCTACCGTAGCGATTATCCCAAGCGGTTAGGGTGATACTGGCCAAAGACCGACGATGGGGAAGGGATAAATCAGGATTGAAATCCCAGATATAACTGATCGCCTCTGGATTTCTTCCCCAACGTAGCCGGTGGGGGACCGCAGACGGGACCAAATCATTCTGAGCAGCGATAGTGTGGAATACTGACCCCAACTGCTGAGCCAGGGCCAGCTGCAATGACAGGGGTTCTACCATAGCCCTGGGGTTAGCTAAAGGCCAAAACTCTGATCAAAGTCAGCGCGGGTCATGGGCTGGGATACCTCTAGCCCCTCTCCCCCCAGTAAGGTTAGGGGTTTACCCTGAACATCAATCCAGACTGGAAGGGCGGGGTCAAGACTACTAGCGGTGTAAATTACCTGTCCTAGACGACCAACCATACTAGCGCTGCCACCCCCAGCGCTAAAGTTAGCAGAAAGATCCAGATGAATGCCATCTGGCTCCACTGATGCGGCTAACAGGGTGGTGCCGGGGGGAATGGTGGTGAAAGCGTTTTGCCCAGGGTTGTTACTCTTGGCTAACAATGTAGTTACCAAGGTGGCTACCTGTTCATTGGTTGGGGTATTGGCAGCGACCTGGATCGGTTCGGCAACCAAATCCAGTTGCCCAGCCCTATCCTGCAACCAATAGAGTTGTCCCGTCAGTTTAGCGACGGGGGTTGTTGGAGGTTTTGGTACTGGGGTCTCCACCTGGGCCGAGGGCTGGGGCGCCAAGCCCTGGGGGGCGTTGGTAGGGGGCTGAACAGGTTTAGCACCGACAGTGGGAAATTCTGCTACGGGTGGCTTGGGGTTGAGGGCTCGCCAGGTAAACCAGGCCACCGAGCCTCCAGAGGCCAGGGTTAGCGTCGCCAACCCCACCAAAATCGCCAGGGGGATTTGTCGGAGTTTTTCTTTATAGTCCATGGTTTTCCTTCCGAGACGGTGCCATTGCCAGGGTAGATCAGAATGCTGGAGTTGACATGGGGGAGAGGGGGTTTGGGATGGCGACAGACTTACTTAGCTAAAAAAGGAGAACTGGGCTCAAGGCGGGCAAAAACCGCCAGATCAAGCCGCTGGTCCGCCAGGGTTAAGGCCAGAATACGGGCCGTCAGGCCAAATTCCTCGAGACGTTTTAGGGTATACTCCTGACTCGCCCCCGCGGCCAGGGCGGTGATTAGCTGTGGTGGAGCTTCGGCACCGTCAATCTTAATTTGAGGATCGACCAACTCAAGACGAGTGCCCTCCACAACGGCTAACCCGAGTTCAAGCAAAACGGGAATACTTTCCTGGGTAATCCGGTCCTGCAAATCCACCACAATGCGGAGGCGATCGCCAGCTAGAAACTCCAGGTTCGGGTTAGCCAATCCGTAACGCTGCCGTTGGCGGCCCACCCCCGGCCCGGGCAAGCTGACTTGCAAGCTGTCTAGCCACTCCCGCACCCGCTGGGAAGCCAAAAAAGCATTCAGGTCGTCGGCCCTGAGGCGAAGTCGCAAAGCCGCCTGAGCCGGTTCGTCCAGCTGTAATTTACCTTGCCGTAGGTGAGCTACATCCACATCCAGGGGATCGGTTTCTAGATCAATTGCCTCTACCCGTAAGTCAGGCAACTGGCGCAGCCGCAATCCGCGGGCTGAGATCTGCAGCTGATCAATACGCCCTAGGAGGATCTGATGGTTAGGAGCATTATCAACTCGCACCTGAATAGCCTCGATGGCGGTGGTTTGATGGCGGATAGCCTCTTCCGCCAGACTGTCTACCACTAGACCCACTGGCGAAAGCAGGGCAGTCAAGGTGGTAAGAATTAGGACGAGGATATCCATGGCCTAACCATGACGGGGGGGGGAGTAAAGTAACGGCTGTTGTGCTGACTCTCTTGAGTAGCTTATCAGAGCCATCCGCCAAAGGTCATAACCGGCGATCGTTAAATGTAAGCCATCGGTGGTCAACTCCCGCCGCAGTTGTCCCTGACCATCGGCGAAGCTTGGCTGCAAATCCACAAACCGAGCCCCTTGATAGCGTGCCAGGTGCTCCAGGGCTTGGTTGATGCGACTAATCCGATCGCTGGGTAGATTATCTAAGCGGGTGGGCAAAATTGAATAGACCACGATCTCTGTCTGGGGATGTTGCTGGTGGAGGCGACTGAGGATCTGTTGAAAATTGTCCAGAACCTGAACATCACTGGCACCATTCTTCAGATCATTAATGCCCGCCATGATGTGAATCGTCTGGGGCCGAGTCTGGGAGAAGTAATGCAAGCGACTGACCATTTGACTGGTGGTCTCACCGGAAATACTTTGGTTGAGCCAGAAGCGATCGCGGGGCAGGGGTTCTGCCGGTAGCCAGAGCCCCAAGGAATCTCCCACTATAATGGATAGTCGGTTGCCACCCTGGGCTCGAGCCAGCACCGCCGCCTCCCGTTGTAGCAGGGCCCGCCAGTCTTGATGAGTGGGGTTTACCAGGGTTTGTTGCCAGGCCTGCTGATAGCGCTGGGGGGAAGCCCGAGTGAATAGTTGGCCTGCCCATAAAGAGGCCAGGCGAAACTGGTACAGCTGGGGACCATTCTGGGGGCGGGGATAGGTCGCCCAATAGGGCCGACTAAAGGCCTGGGTCGGAGCCATGGGGTTCAACTGGGGAGCCCCGGTCCGGTATGGCTGTCCTGGCAGGGGTTGAACCCGGTTTGACTGAACCGCCATACTCCCCTTGGGGCCAGCCTGCAGATGGGAAATAGGGGGTGGTTGCAGGTGTCCAACCCTGATCAAGGGCTGTTTTCTGGTCTCTGGAGTGCTGGTGATTTTGGTAGGACTGGAGGCCTCCAGAGTAGGAGCAGAGACAGTTACAAGATCCGGGATTGCGAGTTCGGGGGTGATCGGTTCAGACCCAACGGTCATACAGTTAACCGCTAGTTGGGCGGCAATTAAACAGGCATCCATAACCCTTACCTTTAAAATTTAATAACTCCTAGTCTTAGTATTTCCAAGGGCAGCGCCGAGAAATCAGGATGAATTTTCCAGAGTTTGGCGAAGAAACTGTTTAAATTTGTTTACATTAGATTAGGGGTTGTAAACCATGGGCTTTCGGGTTATGGCAGTAGCCCCAGACAACGGGGCGGAGGCGAGCCAGAGCCGCTACTCAGCATTTCCTCTGCTTAGTTAACTGGGTGCTAATCCCTCTAGCCAGGACCATATCTTCCCCGCATTACCCAGGTGTCACTGACGACTAGGGAGCACTGTAACAGTGACTATTTTCTCAACCTTCAACCCGACAGTAAGACGGCAGCTGACCATCCTATTTGGGGCAGGACTCTGCTTCTGGTCTGGGTTAGCGGGCCTATTGCCGACCCTGCCCTTGTTTATTGCCACCCTGGGGGGAGGCGGCCAACAAATTGGCCTGGTGATGGCCTCCTTTGCCCTGGGCTTACTACTATTTCGTCCTAGCCTCTCTGACCTGGCGGATAGCCACGGACGCAAGCTGGTAATGGTGATTGGGCTGGGGGCGGTGACCATCGCTCCCTTCGGCTATCTGGCGGTGATGCTATTAACCCAGCCCATCTGGCCCGATATCTCTGCCCTTAACCTGCCGGTAGCTATACTAGCCATGGTGGCCATTCGCGCCTTTCATGGGCTGAGTATTGCCGCCTTTGTAGTGGCCTACCATGCCCTGGTGGTGGACTTTGCCCCACCGGCTAACCGCGGTGAGCTGATTGGCTACATGACCTTAGTGAATCCCCTAGGTATGGCCCTGGGCCCCGCCCTGGGAGGCTATCTTTATACCGCCTGGGGATTTGGTATCGCCTTTGCTGCCATGGGGGTCTTGGGCTGCATCGGTTTAGGTCTGGCCCTAGGGATGGGGGAGCCAGACCATCCTGGTGCTACCTCTCCACCTCAGCCCCAGGGCTTTTGGCGCCATCTTTGGACAGGGCGGATCCGCACCCCGGCTCTGATTTTGTTGATGGTGGGGTTAGCCTTTGGCACCCTCAGTACATTTGTTCCTCTCTACGTGGCTGAGGCAGGGGTAAACCTAAATGTCGGCTTAATTTATACCGCCTCGGCGATCTCTAGCTTTATCGCTCGCCTGGTGGTGGGCCGAGCCTCCGATCAGCATGGTCGAGGGCGCTTCATTACCGCTAGCCTGACCATCTATAGTTTAGCCATGGCGATTTTCTGGCTGGCGGATAGTGCCTCCTGGTTTTTACTGGCGGGCATGGTCCAGGGGATAGGAGCGGGCACCCTCATTCCTATGGTGGCAGCTCTGATGAGCGATCGCTCCGACGTTGGCGATCGGGGACGTACCTTTGGTCTAGCCATGATCGGTTTCGATATCGGCATTGCCCTGGCGGGGCCCGTGCTGGGCACCGTTGCCGATAACCTCAGCTATCGAGGTATCTTTGGCCTGTGCGCCCTACTGATTCTGGTGGCCTTAGGGATTTTCATGACCAGCTCCAGCAAAGACCTATCCCATTCCCTCCGCTTTGCCCTAACCGGAGGTCGGGATATTTACGCCGTTAAACCTTTAGACAGTTGAGACACCCCAAAGCACCCTGACTCGCTTTCCCTTTAAGGTAGCTGCAGCCATATCATTACTCCCCTGGTGATAGCCGTGGTGCCATGTCTCCCCAACTCACGGATCGTTCCAAGTAGTTTGGCTGGTCAGGCCGGTAGGGAGCCAGCAGAATATCAATGGTTTGAATCTGGGCCTCCGCCGGCAGGACTGATACATCGGGGTCAAAGGCCGTAGACCCAGACAAGGAGCTAGAAAAGCCACGAAACACGATGACCTGTTCAAGGTTCTCGACTACCAGGGCCTGGACCAACAACACCTGCTCTGGGTGGCGGAGGGTATATTGCTCTAGTAACAACAAAGGAGCCATAGGTGACATAAAACCTTATTACTACAGCAGTTGTCAGTCCGGTTATAACAAGACTGCGATGCCATTTGCAGGGGCTGAAATCCAAAACTTGCTTCAGTGCCCTGAGCTAAATGACCATAGCTATTTAAATTAGCACCTCCATGCCAAAACTCCCTTACAAAGCCTTATTCCAGCCTTAAATAAACAACCAACTGTTATTAATCAATTCATAAACAAGGTGAATTACTGTCTAGAACGTCGTTAAGCCCATAGAGCCAACCTGAAGTCGCTGCCCTGGGGTGTTTAGTGTCAATTTATCCATGGTCTGAGGCTGCTGCTTTAGCCGTGGATAGACGGTATGAGTCCCTTTGGGCCGATTTTCGGTCTGGTTTTTGGATGGCCAACCCTGGCCGAAAGGGTTTGACCTGGGGATTTTGTCCCCCACCATACCTTGATCTAAACCTGGTTTTTTCCAGATTTATTTGCCCGGCAGGAACTGAGTTCAGGAGGTTGACAACTGGATATGGCTTTTCCTGGTAGATCCTGGCATGAATTTATTTGCTTCTCCTGGCTCCTGAGTGCTTCTGACTTCTGGCCCCTCTTTGAGGATTGCTTAGTTAGGGCAACTTAGTATTCCTTAGTAGCCCATTTTTTGTCCTTGACCAGTGCCCATTTATCTCCGCAGGATTTAGAAATTCTATGAATTATTCAAGTTTGAATCGCCGTGGTTTTCTAGGATATTCCCTGGCCTTTGGTTCGGGTATCCTGCTGGCCCAGCTGGGTTCCTGCGCCTCTAAGCCCGGCGAGGAGACCTCTAAGTCCGGCGGCTTGACCCTGGAGGACTGGTCCAAGCCAGCCAATGTAGAACAGGCCAGGGAGCAGGTGAAGGAGTTTGTCACCTACGGGATGCCCGATGATTGGGCCAACTACGGCGAGGTGCGCAAGAAGTTTGCCGAAAAGTATGGCTTTGAGTTCCAGCATCAGGACACTGACATGTCCTCCCTGGAGGAGATCACTAAGTTTGATGCTGAGAAGGCCAATCCCCAGTCCATGATGGGGGATATTGGCATGCTCTACGGCCCCCTGGCGGAGCAGCGGGGGGTGGTACCCAACTATCTGCCAGACAATGCCGCCGTCCTCCCCACCGGCTTTAAGGCCGCCAGCGGCGGTTGGGTGGCCACCTTTGTGGGGGTGCCAGCCATTGTGGTCAACACCGATGTGATCAAAACCGTGCCCCGTACCTGGGCGGACCTGGCCAAGCCTGAATATGCGGGCAAGGTTGGGGCCATCGACCCCACCAAGAGTGGCACCGCCGCTACCACCTTTCTATCCTGGGTGTACGCCAACGGTGGTGATGAGGCCAATATGGCCCCAGGGGTAGAGATGGCCAAGAAAATTGTCGCTAACTTTGCGGCGGCGGAGGGCAATGCCCAAACCCTGGAAAAGGGGGAAGTACCCATCCAAATTAAGTACGACTACAACTGCAAGGCGGCGGCGGTTAAGGTGCAGGAAAAGGGGATTAAGTCAGAGGTGATCATTCCCGGGGTATCGATCTATGCCCCCTCGGCGCTGATGCTGAATAAGTATCACGTCAACAAAATGGATGCCGCCAAGCTGTTTATGGAGTACGTGCTCAGCGACGAGGGTCAGGAGATCTTTGCGAAGTTTGGGGCCCGCCCCATCCGCTACGTGATCGGCGACCTGCAACTATCCGAGTCGGCCAAGGCAAACTGGTTGCCAGACAGTCAGTACGGCCAGGTGCAGCAGGTCAAGGATTGGAGTCGGGTCGATCCAGAAACCCTGGGCAAATTCTGGACCGATCAGGTGATCGGGGGTTAGGCCCATGGGGCAAGCACTCTCGCCGGAGGGAACGTTATCTCGACAGGGGGGGCGATCTCCCTCCCTGCGCCAGGCCCTCACCAGGTGGCTGGTGAACTGGTTGCCGGCCCTACCGATGCTGGTGCTGGCCTACGGGCTGCTGGCGGCGCCGGTGCTGGCCCTGCTGCTGCAGAGCTTTCAGGGGGATGACGGCCACTTCACCCTGGTGAATTGGGTTGAGGTGTTGACCAGTCGCGGCGATCGCCGGGCCATTCTCACCTCCCTGCTGTTGGGCAGCGTGTCTGCCACCACCGCCCTGCTGGTGGGGGCGCCCATTGCCTGGTGGATTTCCCAGTTGTTGCCCCGGGGGCGGTCCCTGTGGTTATCCTTACTGAACACCGCCACCAACTTCAGTGGCATCGGTCTAGCCTTTGGCTTTGTGGCAATTTTGGGTAACTACGGCATGATCACCCTGGCCTTTCAAGACCTGGGGGTACCGTTCATGCCCCCGGCCCCCAATACCTTCTGGGGGCTGGTGTTGGCCTACAACTACACCAATATTCCCCTGTTCATCCTGCTCACCATTGCCGGCATGGGCATGCTGCGGCAGGATTGGTGGGAGGCGGCCCAAACCTGTGGCGCCACCCAGGCCCGATTCTGGCGATCGATCGGTCTGCCCATTCTGGCTCCCTTTTTAGGGGCGGGGTGGTTACTGGTCTTCACCTGGTCCATTGGGCTCTACGGCATTCCCTTCGCCCTGGCGGGCAATGGGGCCACCCGCAAGGTGTCCCTAATCACCCTGGTGATTGGCGATAGTCTGCAGGCCAGTATTTCTGGCCAGGGGGAGGCGGCGGTGCTGGCCATGGTGCTGTTGATGATCGCAGTGATCTCCCTACTCACCTATCGCTGGATGCTGGGGAGGACCGCCCGATGGTTTTAGATCGCCGTCTTTTACCCTCCCTGGGGCGCGGTCTACTGCTGACCGGCCTGGTGATCTACCTGCTGCTGCCGATTGGGGCGGTGCTGCTCTACGCCTTCTCCACTCGCTGGACCAACCACATTTTGCCCGACGGTTACACCGCCAGCCATTGGCTGCAGGCCCTGGCTGACCCCCGTCTGGTGGCGGTGATGCTGCGCACCCTGGGGCTGGCCCTGCTGGTCACCCTGTTGGATATCCTGCTGATCGTGCCGGCCATTTACTGGCAGTGGATCCACAACCCCAGAATCCGCCCCCACCTGGAGTTGACCGCCGCCATTCCCTTTGTGCTGCCCTACGTGGTGATCGCCTTTGGCATTCTCAGCCTCAGTGGCCAGTTTCTGCCGGCGGCCCTGGGGACGGTATGGCTCCTGGCCCTGGGTCATGGGGCCATCGCCTTTCCGTTTTTCTACTGGGCGGTGGATAACGCCATGGCCGCCGCCGATGTGGCCCTGCTCAACGAGGTGGCCAAAACCTGTGGCGCCTCTCCCTGGAGAATCCTGGCCCAGGTGATCTTACCCAACATCAGCGCCGGCATCGCCACCGGCAGCATGCTAGTGTTTGCGGTCAGCTTTAATGAGTTTGCCCTGGTGCAGATTTTGGTAGGGGCCCGCTACGAAACCGTCTCCCTCTACAGCCTGGATTTATTAACGGGCACCAATGCCGACTTCAATAAATTAGCGGTAATTACGGTGTTCACCTTTGGAATTGTTTTCAGCCTGTCGGCTCTCTCGGTCTATTTGAACCGGGGCCAGGGGCAAACCCGCCGACTCATGATCGGCTCCAGGTCTAAAGTCTAAAGCGGTAATCAACAGGAACAACCATGGGAAGCGTCAGTCTGCGCCATATCACCAAGCACTACGGCTCCGTGTGTGCCCTCGACCAGCTCTGCCTGGATATTCCCGCCGGCGAGTTGGTGGTGTTATTGGGCTCCTCCGGTTGCGGTAAAACCACCCTGTTGCGCAGTGTGGCCGGGCTGGAGCGGCCCGACCAGGGGCAGGTGCTGATCGAGGGCCAGGATGTCACCGCCCTGGCCACCCGCCACCGCCCCATCGGCATGGTGTTCCAGAGCTATGCCCTGTTTCCCCATATGACCGTGCGACAAAACATTGCCTTTCCCCTGAGGGCGCGCCAAAAGCCCGTCCACCACCGCTCCAGTCGGGTGGAGGAGCTGTTGGATCTGGTGCATTTAGGCCCCCAGGGCGATCGCTTCCCCAGCCAGCTCTCCGGGGGCCAACAACAGCGGGCCTCCCTGGCCCGGGCCCTGGCCGCATCCCCCCATGTGCTACTGCTGGATGAACCCCTATCCGCCCTGGATGCCCTGGTGCGTCAGCAACTGCGGGAGGAAATTCGCCGCATCCAGAAAACCCTGCAGATTACCACCCTGTTTGTCACCCACGACCAAGCCGAGGCCATGGCCATCGCCGATCGGGTGGCGGTAATGCGCCAGGGTCGCATCGATCAGATTGCCACCCCCCTGGAACTCTACGAAACCCCGGCTACCCGGTTCAGTGCCTCCTTTGTGGGCAACCGCAACGCCCTGGAGCTGCCCCTGCGCAATGGCCGCATCCGCTTTGGCCAGGTGCTGGATATGGCCGCACCGGAGTTAGCGGATGGCCGGGCGGTGGTCTTCTTCCGGCCCGAGGATGTGGAATTTAGCGATAACGGAGTGGGGCACCTGGCCAGGATTGAGGGCAAGATCTTCCAGGGCTCCCAAACCCGGCTGCACCTGGTGGTGGAGGCTGATGGCCTGGTAGGCCGCTTCTACGCCGACCTCCCCAGTCGGGATGCGGTGGCCCTGGAGCCGGGTCACACGGTGAAGGTGTACCTCCATCCTAGCCGGGCCCGGGTGTTTCCTGCGGAGGGTTGAGGCCACGGAGGTGACCTGAACTCCCTACCCCCCTTGTTGCTACTCCCCCAGACTGCTTGCCAGCGACCAACCGATATCTTGGGATACTCGCCATGACCGATACCAACCCCAGGGCTAAACTGATTTTTCTACTGATCGATGGGCTACGGCTGGATGTGGCCCAGGTGGCCCTGGGCTACCTGGGCCACCTGGTGGAGGTAGGGCAGGCCAGTTTCCACCCGGTGCAGGCAGAGCTACCCTCGGTGTCTCGGCCGGTCTACGAGGTGCTGATGACCGGCACCCCCAGCTCAGTGAACGGCATTACCTCTAACCAGGTTGTCCGCCCCTCTCACCAGACCAGCCTGTTTCACCTGGTGCGTCAGCAGGGGGGCACCACCGCCGCCGCCGCCTACTACTTTTTTAGCGAACTCTATAACCAGGCCCCCTTTCACCCCCTGCACCACCGGGAGCAGCATGACCTGGATCAGCCGATTCAGCACAGTCGGTTCTATTGGGATGACAGCTACCCCGATTCCCACCTGTTTGCCGATGCCGCCGCCCTGCAGCGGGATCATAACCCGGATTTTCTGCTGATCCACCCCGGTGGGGTGGATGCGGTGGGCCATCAGTTTGGGGGGGAGTCCAAGCAGTACCGCAACCAGGCGATCGCCATGGATGATCTGCTAGCCCAGTACCTGCCCCTGTGGATGGAGGACTACCAGATTGTGATCACCGCTGACCATGGCATGAATGGGGATGGTCAGCATGGCGGCACCTCCACCGCCGAACGGGCTGTGCCCCTGTTTTGTATTAGTCCCCGACTGCGCCCTGGGGTCTATCCAGAGGTGCTGTCCCAGCTAGCGATCGCCCCCCTGGTTTGCCAGTTACTCAACCTGCCCCCCACCCCCCCCATGGGGGAGTTTATTATTCCTGGGTTAGAGAGCTAATGGGCCGGACACGTTAATTGTCGTTCAATGGCCGGTAGCCAAAGCTAAAAAAAAGTCCTGGAGAGTTTGCTCTCCAGGACTGAAGGGTGTCAATTGACTCCAGGGTTAGCCAAAGCGGCTAGAGGTGGAGGCAATCAGGAAAGCGGCGTAGGTGACAATG
>Ga0172367_10002077_pt1 | contig 27955 bp, 27 predicted proteins | sample Lak10m_FD_114542 | JGI IMG/M metagenome (GOLD analysis project Ga0172367, IMG submission 114542) | Freshwater microbial communities from Kabuno Bay, South-Kivu, Congo - kab_022012_10m | ecosystem: Environmental > Aquatic > Freshwater > Lake | place: Democratic Republic of the Congo: South-Kivu...
ACAAAAGTTATAGCTTTTCAAGTTTTACCAGCTCTACCAGTTCTACCCACTCTATGAATATATTTATCCAAGTCCTGTGGAAGGCTATAATTTACCACATGAGTCATATCATTTACATCTATTCAACGTGCTGCTACATCTGTAGCTATAAGTATTTTAATCTTCTTTGTTTTAAACAACTTAAGTATATTTTCTCTCTGTTTTTGTGCTATATCTCAGTGAAGAGCTTGTGCCGTATATCACCTTTCATGTAATTTAGCAAAAAGATAATCCACATCAGCCTTTGTCTTACAAAAAATTATTCAATAAAAATCTGATTCATTATCTACTACCCTACACAGAGCCTCAAACTTATCTCTTTCACTAACTTCAAGATAAACCTGTTCTGTTTGAGTAGTTGTTAATTGTGGTTTTTTTACAGATACGAGCTGACATTCTCACATATATTTCTTGATTATAGCCAATATTTCTTTTGGCATAGTAGCAGAGAACAATAAGACTCTCTTATCTTTTTTAGTCTGAGAAAATATCTTTTTAATATCATCAAGGAATCACATATTAAGCATTTCATCAGCCTCATCTAGTATGAAATAAGAAAGATTATCTAATTTTATACTTCCTCTATCCATATGATCCATCACTCTTCATGGTGTACCTACGACTATATCTACTCCCTTTCTAAGTGCTCTATTTTGAGTTTCATAAGATGATCATCCATAGATAGCAGTTATCTGTAATCCTACACCACTCTGTAAAGAAGCAATTTCCTCAGCAACTTGTACAGCAAGTTCTCTAGTAGGAACCAATATAATCGCTTGTATATTTCTAGAAGGGATTAATAATTCTATCAAAGGGATACCAAAGGCAGCAGTTTTGCCCGTTCATGTATCTGCCTGTCATATAATATTTTTTTCATTAGCCAAAAGTAAAGGGATTACCTGACTTTGTATCTCTGATGGAGTTTCAAATCATTTTTTAGCCAATGCATCTAATGTTTTACTAGTCAATCAAAGTTTCTTAAAAGATTCAAGATTTGTCATATTTTTTTTGAAATTATAAAAAGTGATAACAATAAAAAGCATGAAGACGGCTCTTACCACTTTTTACCTTGTTTTCACTAACTTTGATTATATATATTGACGCCCCAATTACTATACAAATTAATTTATATAAAATTTGCCAAAATAATATTTTACATTATAATTAATCTAGCTTATTTATAGCTTATTTTTAAAAACATGTTTGAAGATTATAAAATAAATCGCAAAAAGCATAGAATACAATGAGCTATGATTTTAATAATTATACAAATCATTATTATCTTATTTATTTTTCGATGATTAAAAAACAATTATCACAAATGGACATGAAACCCAAGTACTAAAGAAGGATCTATTTATGAACTATTAAATTCAGAAACTAAAAATAAAACAAACACAATACATGCCATAACAGATACAGAAAATAAAACATTTAACACTTGAGATATAAATGATTATACATGACTATTTGGTAGCATACAGATAAAATTGTCCAATTCACAAGAAAAAGATAAAAATTTAAGCTACGATACTACATATTCTATAAATATAAATTCTGATAAAATATATTCATATTTTCTACTAAAAAATGAAGTTAGAAAATGAATTTTAGATAAATGAATTTTTGCTTATATAATTAATAACAAAGATATAAATATTGAAACAACCATAGACGACTTAAGATTTCTGATACAAAATTTTTATTTAGATAAAGAATATGCTAATAAACAATTAAAAAATACATTAGAAAAAATAAAAAAATCTGATAGGGATTGAATCATACAAATATTAAATCAAATAGAAAAAGAATACAATGACATACTCAATACATCAAATACAAATAATATTAGAAATAATTTTGAATTCACTAACATTGAGGCTTTCGAATATGTACGAAATCAATTAGTAATAGATGCAAAGAATAGATATGCAGATACAATCACAAGTGCTAGCAAAAAATTTAATATAGATGAAGATATTATCAGGGCTGTAATATTTACAGAACAACTAAGATGATTTACAACCTATAGATGAATATTTAAAAGTCTAGTAGCATCAAATAAATATCTAATGATAATGAGTCAATTTAGTTATGGATTATGAGGAATAAAAGAAAAATCCGCTATAGAAATAGAAAACCGATATAAAATAAGTAATGAAAATCTATATAATGAAATATTTAAATATCCTGAAGAAAAAAACATATATAGCCAAAGAATATCAAGATTAACCTCAGTAAATGATTACTATTATCAAATTATGTATGTTGCATGATGCATCGCAATGTATAGAGATCAACGGATACAACAATGATATGATATATGAGATAAAATATGAATTATGACTACTCTTTATAATATAGGGTATAAAAAGCCAAACAACAAACCAGAAGTATGATGAGCAAACATAAAAATAAATTGACAATCATTATCTTTTTGAAAAATAAGTACAAGTATATTTTATATTATAAAATCTAATAGATACAATTAAACCAAAATTTGCCAAAATAAGATTTTTAATTATAATTAAAACGTACAAACGCAACAACGTAGCAATGTAAAAATAGCATTATCTTACGTTTATATACTTACACTTTGCTACGCTTATACGTTGCTACGTTTATACCATTATACGTTCCATGCAAATACAAAAAGTCAGAATTTCTAACATTTTAAGTTTTCCTTATCTAGCTGAAATAGATAATAATTTAAACAATATTAATGATAATAAAACTGTTTTATTTGACACAGAATCAGATTGAAATGTAAATATATTAATATGACCAAACTGAGCCTGAAAAAGTAATTTTTTACTAATAATAAACGAAATATTAAAATCCTGATTAATGAAAGATTACGTTTATAATCCAGAATTTATAAAAAACAATGATTTTTTGAATTTCAACAATGTTATAACATCAAACGAAATATCTTTAAAAAAGATATTTAAACATTTCTGACAACATGACAAAGAATCAAAAGTTTTGATATGAATAAAATTAAACAATCATGATATAGAAAACATATGATTTATGGTAAAATACAAAGATCATTTCGAAAATATGTTAAAAAAATACAGCAATATAATAATAGATTTATGACAAATAGACATTCAACGATTATCAAACAATAGATATATAGATATAATATTTAATATAGACAGTGAAAATAAAAAAGTAAATATAGACACAAATAAACTTTTAAAAGAACATATAATAGCTATTGAATATTTTAAAAATATAGAACTTATACAGATATGTATAATGATCCAAAACGAATTTAATTACCCAAAGGATAACATAAAATTCTATCCACTCAAAAATACATTTTCATCAATATGACTACATAGAAATTTTTTTGAAATATCTACAAAAATAAATCCTCAATTATGGAATAACTATATATCACAAAAAAACACATTAGAATATCCTCCTTTTATAGGATATTACCTTTGTATAAATAAAATACGAAACATAATAAACAATACTTCAGATGAGAACATAACAAAGAAACAAAATATAAAAGAACTTACAATAGAAAATATAGAAAAAAAACTAGAAAAATCTGTCTTTTATTCCAATCTAAAATCCACCATACAAAAATATTTCAATAAAACATTATGTTTATGAAAAGATAATGATTCTCTATATTTTTATACATTAGACAGTTTTGGACAAAAATATAAATTCGAAGATTTAAGCGATTGAGAACAATCTTTTCTTACAATAATATTTTCAATATTTTGATTTGATATAAAAGATTGACTAATAATGATAGATGAACCAGAAATTCATTCTCATCCACAAATGCAAAGAAGCCTTATAAGAATGTTACAAAGAATAAGTAAGAATCTAGGAACTCAATTTATAATTTCTACATATTCTCCTATGTTTATAAATGAATGGAATATTTCAAATGTTTATAAATTTACAAAAATCAATGGAGAGACAACAATTATAAATCCATGAAATCTAAGTACTGATGAGGGAAGTCTTATACAAATGCTAAAATTTGAAAATGCCTCTAAAATATTTTTTTCAAAAAAAATAATCATGGTCGAATGAGAAACTGACGCTTATTTTTTTGAATTTTATTTAAATTATCTTCATACATTTAAAGAACGAAAAAACAAATTAACTGATTATGAAATAATAAATATCAACTGAAAATGATGATTCAAAAGACGAAAAAAATTTCTATCAAAATTTTGAATTGAATCCTTTTTTATATGAGATCGAGACAATACTGTAGAATTTGATATATTAGAACAGTCAGATTTAAATTATTATTATCAACAATCCAAAAAATACTATAATTCTATTAAAAGAACTAAATGACATATTGATCGCCATTATACAAGATTAGTAAATACAATAAGAGATCTTTACCCCAAAAAACATGAATATATAATAAAAAAGATAGAAGAACTTTATCCAGAGAAAATTTTTATATTAAAAAAATGAGATATAGAAACATATCTGTGAATGAAATCAAAATGACTAGAAGACACTGTAAATTTTTGCCATCGAGAATTTCATAAATGGATAGAAAAAACATATATGATTCCTCATAAAGAAGAATTAAATAAAATTATAAATTCAATATTTTCCTAACCCTTCATAAAAAATGCAGCAACTACAATAAGTATCAATGCTATGAATATAAAAACTATATTTTTAATTCTTTCATTTTTTACTTTCCCTTTTAATTGATCAATTTTTTGTTGTAATTTCTCTTTTTCTGCAACAGCTTCCTTTTTTTCCTTATTATAATCAGGCAAAGCAATCATATTATGAATCTTTCATTCAAGTTCAGTGACTCTTTGCTGAAGCATAAATATAATTTTATTTTTTTCTTCTAGAATCTTATCTTTTTCTTTAAATATGAGAAAAAATTTATCAATTTTTTCATCAATAGATTCTTCTATAGAAGATCTAGCTACAATTGATTTAGAACCATTATTACCGACAATTTCTGTATTTAATTCTTGATGTAATGCAGAAAAATCGCTCTGTAAAGAATCTAATTCTTCTCTTGCCAACAAAACTTTATTGGCTACTTTTTTATAAGAAAGCTTTCCTCCTCTTATGTATCTATCTATAGTTCTTGTAGATATACCAAGCATCTTCGCGGCTTTCTCTCTAGTAATACTGTACGTTTTCATATAAAACAATATTTAATAAATCTAAATAACCAATTTTACTAACACTCATTTTGAAGTTTTAACGCTTCAACGTTTAAACGTTTTCTATAAATCAAATTTTTTTACGTCTTGTTGTTTAATATCTTCCAAAAAAGATTTAATATATAGTGTAACAAGGACTCATTCTAACATTCAAAAAAACAATATCCATGGATATACTGATACAAAATCTTTTGCAGCCCCTATCAAGAAAAAAACCTGCACAGGAGTAGCTACATTTTGAAAATATGGAATCCACAAAAATACAAATATAAGAACTATCATAACAAGATAAAAAATGTTTCATTTTTTCATTTTTATATTATTTTTTTAATTAAAATATACGATACAGTAATTATAAATGATAACACTAATACTTGTAGAATAGTTCCTAATCTTACCACTATTCAAAAATCATAAGTATTAACGACATATTCGAATAAATATATAACAAAAACATTGATTATAATTGATGATATACCAAAAGTAAGTATTTTCAATGGTAACGTCAACAATTTAAGTATTCTTTTAAGAATAAAGTTAAAGAACCAAAAGATAAATCAAAGTATAACAAATGTAACATAGACATCATATCTAGTTGCTTGTACTTTAAATCATAAATCATATTTATGAATAAAATACAAAATAACTCAATTAATAATTACATTTATTATTAAATTTTTTATCATATTTTTACTTAATACTAATAATAAGCGGGGAAAATATATGTAATTGTCTACTTATTTCAAGACATTTTAAATATATAAAATAATAGATCATATAAAGAAATTTAAAAAAATCCATAAAATATATAAAAAAATTTGAGATAATATTGAAATAAGTGTCTATTTGTGTCTACTCAGCCAAAAGATCATCAAAACTATCTTTTTTTCAATCATTCAAATAGCTATGAATAGAATTTCTAACAGCCATTAAACCCATAACAAGAGCTCTTTTTCTCTTTTTAGATACATCAAATCCTTTCTCTACAAAAAACTTAAAATTCCACGATAAAATATCGTTTATATTTACTCAAATTATAAATTCTGACAAAAAGCTTGCAGCAGCACTAGTTATACTAGAACAATTTCAATCATAACTATATTTTTCTACAATATTGTTTTTTATAACTAGATAAACATTTATATCATCTCAGCATATAAAATTACCTTCATGTGCAGTAACAGAATATTCTTCCATTTTATAATTACACAAAGGATTTTTAGTGTATTCTTGAACTAACAATTCTTGTTCTGTATACATAATAAATAATTAAAATAATTAAAACAATTAAAAAGATAAAAAAAAATGCAACGATTTCAAGCTCGTTGCATCTTTTTATTTGCTAAATAGTACATATTTTAGTTCGCTGCTATCTTATCAATAACTTTTAATGAAACCAAACTTCAATCATTAATCTTATAAAACTTACGCTCTAATATTATTCAATATACGATATGTTGGATATATTGTATCAATATATCCTCCTCTACTTCTCTATTTCAAGGCCAAATACATAATTCTTGTATATCATTAATATCATAATCATACTTTATATTAAATCTATCAGAGAAATAATTTATATCAAGCCAACAAATAGGAAATAAATCAAATTCAACAATTTCACTTTTGTCATCCAAATAACATATACTTATATCTTCATATTTTCATGATTTAATACCAGATACACAAGACCATAAATTCTCTAAATCTAACTCTTGAACATCATTGGTTATATTACTATATCAAAGCATATTAAACCCTGATCATAAAAAAGTTTCAAATCAATTTTTTCATAAACAATATAAATCCAATTTATTCTTTTCTAATTTATATTTCAAAACCATATAATCATATATCTTAAGATCATTATTTGATCACAACAAGACTAATACTAATTTTTTTCAATTAATATTTTCATTATCAAATAATGTCAAATCTGGTTTTACAATTTTAAAGATCTCAAAAAAGTCTGACATAAAATTTCTATAGTTATCAAAAGACTGAGTAATATTAAATTGTTGTTTTTCCTCCGTCTTTTTTATTAGCATGAAAATACAGTTCTTAATAGTAAATTTTAATTAGACAAAAACATATATAATAAAATTATCTATTATTTCAAGAGAAAAATTAAAAAGAAAAAAACTATAAAGCTTATATACTTTATTCTCAAAATCCAATCAAGGAACTACATCTATGAAAGCCTATAAAAAAGATGATCAACCAACGATTTAATCATAGCGACAATTTTTCTAGACACTTCTACAAATCATTTTATAGCCAAAATTTCAAAATCCATAATCTGATCGAAAACCCTAGAAACTCTTATAAAGAATTTTTGAGAATTCACCTCTAAAATTACATCATAAAAATCATCAAAAGTTTTAGTAAACATTGCTTTAATATTACCCAAAGAAACAAATTGTTGATTCATATCAGTTTCAGTAAGCAATGTTCACTGTAGCATCTTTTTTATATCATAATAAATGGACGAAAAAATCGTCATAGACTTAATAAATTTTCGAATACAAATTACAACAGAAAATTCATTAGAATTTTTATAGAAAAATCGACTTGATTTTTTTGTAAAAATCATTAGATTTCTTCTTAATGATTTATAGCTTTACAACTAGCATATGAAAAATAAATATTTCGACATTATTGTGAAAAACTTATTAAAACATAAAAATAAGTTAATAGAAATAGAAAAGATAAAGACTATCGGTAAAAAAGTTTTAGATACCGAATATTCTGAAAAAAAAATATATAAGATAATATACTATCTAAAAAACAGAGAATACCTTCAAAGTTTAAAAAAAGATATACTTATTGTGAAAGATCCAGAAAAAAAATATACAAAGCAACAATTACTAGAAACTTATTACCGAAACATATTAAAAAAACATTGTAATGAATTTGTTGAATGAAAACGATATATAGGAGGAATAAAAGCACTTGAGTTAAATTATTCCTCTTATGATATACCAGAAGAAATAATAATAGTAAATTGTAAAAAACAATGTACAGAAACAGTAATGTTTGACAAACAAATATTATTCAAATTATATTCTTCTGACGAAAAAAAATTATTTTCATCTTTTTATAAAATGACCAGAAAAATATATATAAAAAATAATGTATTTCCCATAGCAAATACAGAACTAGCAATATTAGAGAGTTTATATAACCCATCCATAATAAACAAATGATACACAGAAGAGTTTATCAAAAAAATATTAAGAAAAAATAAAAATTCTCTAGATACAAAAATACGAGAAAATATAGTAAAAACATCAAAACACCACAGCAGTATAAACAGATTATATAAATTAGCTCAATCAGCAGACCCAGAGATAGCAGAGAAAATCAAAAACATAATAAAAAGATATAGCTACTTTATCTGATAGAGATTTTTTTTAGATCCCCTTAAAAGAAAAAATAATCACAGAATAAAGAAACATACAAAAAACCACTGACTTTTACTTAAATAAAATATAATTTCTGATTGACTATCCATTCTAAGATATTCAAGAAAGAATCTAACAACACTATACCAAACAAGAAAAATTCAAGTAATATATCATATTTTATAAAATCACCTTTTTAAAAAAATATTTAAAGTTATCAAAGTAACGATAAGCAAAAGAAATCATTCAAAAAAACTAGCTATAAAATTTGTATTTATTCTCAAAAACTCATCTATTTTATCATAAACATGAAATATATGTAATTTCTGAAAAATATTTATAAATCAATTACTTAATCATCGAAAGTTATATGGGACAACGATACCATATAATTCTTGATTTAAAAAATTTCATATTCTACCTAGCATAATACCAAACGGTGTTATAATCAATATAAGGTCAAGAACTCGTAGCAATTCATTTTTTTTCAATTTATGTTTATTGGCAAATATGATCATCGCAATAACAACTCACAACATTCAACCTATAAATGACATTCATCATTTCCAGAATTGAAATATTTCAATAGGATGATTAAAATAATAAGAAAAATCATATATTAAAATCTGTCATACTCTTCATCATACAATCACTCATAATACAGAATATAGAATAAGATCATCTATATATTTATCTAACAATAATTGTATTTTAGTATATTTTAGAAAAACTTTTTTCTTAGCTAAAAAAATAAAAAAAAGATATGCAGCCAAAAAAGATATCACATAAAATATTCAATATCGATAAATATTTATTGATCAAATAGAAAACGCTATCATAATATTTTTTGTTTATAAAACAAAAAACAATTTAAAGATTGTTTAAAAAAAAACAAGTTATAAAACTAATTACCTAAAGTATTCAATACTTCTTTAGTTGTAACCAATTCATCAAGAAGGCCATTTTTCATAAAATCAAAATTTCTAATTATCATATCTCTCTTAGACAGAATATAATCGTATTTTTTTTTAATAAAATCATAATAATATGAAAATTGATCTAACAAAACAATTTTAGAATTCATAATTATTCTATTTTTTCAAACACAATTTTGAGCAGCAATAGATTTTTGCAAAGATTCATCCATATAATTCTGATCATACAAATTTATAGATTCAAAAAACTGTTTATCATAAAGACTCTTCTCACTTAAACAATCATTCATGTCAGACTTCAATATTGCAATATCTTGTTTCAAAGTATTCATAACAAATCAAACATCAATCAACAACTTATCAGTATCTTTTATATAATTATCCATAACAATTTCTTTCATAGCAGAAAACTCTAACATAGAAATTATACTTATCGAAGAATATTCTTTTAATGACTTTAATAAAGATAATGGTGATTCATTTTGAACAATATTATCATTATCAAACATATTTTCAGATACTGATTTATGTAATCATACTAAAAAAAGAGAAATTTCTTGACTATCAACATAATTTGCAAGTAAAAAATCTGAATGAGAAAACACAAACATAATTATAAAGAAAGAAAAAAATATTTTCAGATTTTCTTTTATAAATTTTATATACATAAATCTATTGTATCACATTAACCATTTCTGCCATAGGTAAAAATATTGATCACACTATACCTCATATAATAACAGCAACAAATGCCATAAGTACTGGTTCCAAAACCGACATCAAAATAGATATTTTAGATTTCAAAAGGGCATCATAAAACATAGATATTTTTCTCATAGATTCACCGACACTTCAAGTGTTTTCTCAAACATTTATTATTTGTACAAGTATAGGATCAAATAAATCTGATCCCTCCATAGAATCATAAAAGGTAAATCATGCAGAAATATCATCTTTTATTTCAATCATTTTTTTCTTATACTGGAAATTAGTTAATATTCTAGACATCAATTTTAAAGACACAACTGGATTAACTCATGCTTGATCAAATTGAGCCAAAGAAGAACAAAATCTATATTGATAAAACGCCTTAACTACTCAATTTATAACAGGTATTTTCAACATTATAGTATCAACAAATATCTTAAATGGCAAAAAATATTTATATAAAAATTGTACTCCCAAATATATTCCAAAAATCAATAACAACAATAAATATCGAGTATTTTTCAAGATATCTGAAAGATCTAACATTACTTTTGTAATATAAGGAAGCTGGTCTGCAGAAGGAAACATAGATACTATAGTAGGCATCACAAATACAAGCAAAACTATAACCGCAACTATAGAAAACAAAATCAATACAATTGGATAAGTAAGAGCTTTTTTTATACTTTGGACTATACTTTGTGTATTTTCAAGTTCATCAGCTATCTGAGATAAAACATCAGGTAAATTTCAAGTCATCTGCGAGGATCTAATAAGCTCTATCTCAGCATATCAGAAAAAATAATCATGATTTTCCATTGCAGAAGCAAGATTTTCTCATTGAGTAATCTGATTTATTAAATCATCTATAATAATACGCAATCCCCTATGGCTCTCAGATTGTTTTATAGAAGATAAAGAGTCTCTAATTCACAATCAAGCTTTTTGTGAGATTGCCATCAATCTAAAAAAATTAGTCTTATTTTTTAATCATGGAGCAGAAAACTTTATCATAATTTTTTCTAGTATTCATCATTTCAATATCTGATCAGACATAATATAAACTTAATAATTAAAAAGATCTTGATTTGACAAATTTAAAGACTTGATCCAGATTCAATAATCACTTTATAACTTTAAAAACGCCATCTCTTTCAAGATTTATCATACCGCTCTTCAACGCGGCTTTTTCTATTTCAAAAGCCTGTTTTCAATCCAAAAGCATTTTCTTTATTTCATCATTATAAGGCATCATCTCAAATATTCCAACTCTTCACTTATATCAACTTCATCAACAAATCGGACAAGTTCATCCCGTTTCAGGATCTTTTCAAGATCAAGTATAAATATATCATTCATTTATAAAATCATTCCACTGTTCCTGAGATATCCCTCTACTTATAATTTCTTTTTTTAAAGCGTCCTTATCAAAATTACGAAAAGATTCCTTTATATATTCCATTCTTTTATCTCATTTTACAGAAATTCTAGTTTTACAACGTTTACAGTTAGCCCTACAAAGCCTCTGAGCAATTACTAAATTAAATGTACCGACTATCATATATGGTTTAGCTCACAGATTAAGTACTCTTGTAATTGTTTCCACAGCAGAATTAGTATGGACCGTTGAAAATACAAGATGTCAAGTCATCGCAGATTCCATAGCCATATCCAATGTTTCATTATCACGAATTTCTCAAACCATCATAATATCTGGATCTTGTCTAAGTCAACCTCTAAGTCCACTAGCAAAAGTAAATCAAATATCTGATCTTATCTGTGCTTGGTTTAATCATGGCATTTTATTTTCTACCGGATCTTCATAAGTAATTATATTTACCTCTGGAGTATTCACCTCTGTAAGACAAGCATAAAGAGTTGTTGTTTTACCTGATCACGTTGGTCCAGTATTCAGAATAATTCAATTAGGATATTTCAAATAAGTTTCAAGAATTGATTTATTACTTCACTCTATACCAAGATCTGAAAGAGGTGGAATATCTTTAGATTTATCTACTATACGCATTACTAATTTTTCTCACCAAACTGTTGGTAATGTATTAGCACGCAAATCTATTTCTTTATTTGTCTGAGTAACATTTGAAACTCTAGCATCTTGAGGAAGCCTTTTTTCATCAGGTCTCATTTGCCCCGATTCAATCTTAAATTTTGAAATTATACTTTCATGCAAATGTCTAGGATATTGTATCAGTTCTTCCAAAACTCAATCAATTCTAAGTCTTATTCTAGAATAATTTTCCAATGGTTCTATATGAATATCAGAAGCTCAATCTTCTACAGCAATAGTCAAAAGATTATCAAAAATCTTTACAACATCAGATTGCAAAACTGCTTGATTTAACTTTTCTCTAAACTGAGCCGATTCTGTCATTATTCCAAAAGATTTACTCATATAAATTAACACAAACTAATTATAACTAATTTTTCTCTAAAAAGCAAAAAATGACAAAACAAAATTTATACAAAAAAAATGAGACATTAAGCCTCATTTTCCTATATTTTACAATTTTTTTGCTATTTTATACAAATTTTCACAAATTTTAGCTATTTTCATATATATTCCTTACCCATATACGGTACTAAAGCGTCAGGAATCTTTATAATTCAATCTTTTTGTTGATTATTTTCAATAATAGCTATCATTGTTCTTCACATAGCAAAAGCAGTAGCATCATTCATATATACAAACTCTTTATCTCAACTATCTCTTTTGAATTTAGTGTTTAATCTACGAGATTGGAAATCTGTCATTAAATCAGATGTGTGTGTTTCTCTATAATTTCATTGACCAGCCATATATGTTTCCACATCAACGTGCCTATAATCAATATCTCACATATCTCATGTACAGCATTCAATCAAACGATATGGTAATTTTAACAATCACATCATATATTCCCACATTCAAATTATAAGTTCTTGTTCTTGTTCTCAAGTTTCTGGAGTACTAAAAGTTTCCATCTCCATTTTATCAAATTGATGAACTCTTATTATTCCTTTAACGTCTTTACCATAAGTTCATGCTTCTCTTCTAAATGCAGTAGAATATCATATTAAACGAACAGGCAATTCATTTTCATCAAACATTTTATCCATATACATTGATCCCATAGTATGTTCTGCACTTCAGACCAAAACCTGCTTATCATCATGTAAACAATATCTTTCATCCATAGGATGTAATCTTCACATTTTTTCCATTACTTCCATTTTCATAATAACTGGTGGAAGAACTGGAATATATGTGGTATTTTTGATATTTAATTTTTTTTGATCAATAATTTTTTGTATAATATCTTTGTCTCATAAAATTCTAAAAGCAAAAGTCATTATTGCTAACTGCAGCAAAACCAAATCTCATTTAATATAAGCAAACCTAGTTCAAGAAACCATTGCTCAAGTTTCTTTATCTATTATATCTCGCATTTTCCCAAGTTCTTCATGATCTTTTGGTTCAAAATCAAATTTAGGAATATCTCAACAAATCTTTATTACAACATTTTTTTCTTCATTTTCTCATATTGGTGTATTGGGATGATAAAAATTTGGCATACTAAGCATGAGTTTATTAAACTCCTCTACTACTTTATCGTAATCTATCTCTATTTTTTGTATTTCAGATTTTAAATTTTTAGCTCAATCAAAATCCTTTTTAGCTGCAAATTCTTTTTGTTGAAATTTCATATCGTCTATTTTTTTTTGTGCTTCTCTTCTACTATCATCTAGTTTCAACAACAAATCTACATCCACATTTTTGTTCTTATTTTTACATATCTGCTTATAAGCATCTACATTATCACGAACTTTTTTTATATCTATCATTTTACTAATTTATAATTTAAAATTTATATAATTTTATTTAAAATTCAAAATTCAACATTTAAAATAGTTTTAAAGCTCCACGAAAGCAAATTATTAAAGTGACGCAAATCAAAAGTAAGAATCATTTTTTCTTGTTCTAATAGAATAAATCTATAGACTATAGTTAACAATTTAGTTTTTTTTTACAATTCAAAATGCAGCAAAATATACCAATTATAATTATATGAATCATAATCTGACTAATACTCTGATATTTAATTGCAAAAATATATTTTCAGATAAAAATTAAATGACAAAGACAAGAAGCAGTTTCTAGATCACGTTCAGTATTACTTGGTAATGTAAATGAAAAAATAGCTCCGCTTTTGCCAAATTTCCCATATTATTACAAAGATATGGTTTTTGTTGGTAAGTGAATAGATTATGTAGTATTCAACTGACTTTCTGCAGGCGAACTAAAAAATATTATATTTTTGGAAATCAAAAGTTGAACTTCCACTTTAAATAGGAACGAAAGAATGATAAAAGAATGCACAGAAAACAAAAAAGTATATTATGATATATATAGCATTAAAAATTAATTATCTAACTAACAGCTCAATTTGAAATATTTTTCATATAATCATGAAAAATCAAACCATTTTCAACAAAACTAAAAGATAAACCCAAAAAAACGACTAATCAAATAAAATATTTCATAATAAATAGACTAAAGATAACCTTACATTATCACAATAAATAAATTTATGTAATATTATAAATTATTCAAGAAACTTGTCAAATCTTTGTAGTATAGATAATATGTATAATTTGATTATTAGTACTTCTGAAATATAATTATATTAACATGTTACTTATCGTAGTTCTACTACACACTACTAGGTAATCATGTTGGAGGTATTCCTCCTAAAACACTATCTAGATCTTTTACCCCAAAAGATCAGATGGACTTAGGAGAGCACTAGATGTTTATTATACAATCTATAGGAAATACATGAAATGTATTTAAATCGGTTGTATGAAACCGACTCTGGTGCTCTCCAAACTTAACTAGAGGTATTCCCCTAGTTTTTTTTATTTTAATTTTTTTAATCTATTAATAACCCTTTCACTGCCCATCACCTTCATCACAGAAAATAGATCGGGAGTTTGTGTAGCACAACATAATTGTATTCTCAAAAACATAGCTAAATCCCCTATTTTTCAAACATATCATCATTCTTTAAATTCTGCGTTATTACTTGCAAATCAATTTTTTTTTCAAATTTCTTTTAATTGACTAAACCAATCTTCTAAAGTCATAGTAAGATCTAAATTTTTATAATACTCTTCTACAAATTTTCCAAGTAAATCTTGTGTAAATACATCAGGTAATAATGGTTTATCTGGGAATAATTTTTCTCGTTCACTATCATAAAAAAATAAAATCTGATTTTCTACATCTTTGAAAGTGGTAAATCTTTTTGGATCTTTGGAAGTATGTCTCTCTATATTTATAGCATCTTTTGTATATTCAAAATCAGATTGCATAAGATCAGCAAAATGAGGATTATATGTTTTTGCCCATTCCAAAGTTTTTTCATAAAGTTCATCAGTAGATACTCTAGACATATAATTATTTGATACACTATTTAATTTAATCAAATCAAACAATGCTCAAGCATGATTCATCTTATCAAAGTTAATTTCAAAATCTCTATATGACTTATTAAAGTTTTTTGCTTGCCATACTTCAAATTCAGAAGATATGATTCACATCAAATATTCTATTATTCATTGTATCGGATATCACTTTTCAAAGAAAAATTCTACATCTGCTTCTGGATCTTTTCTTTTACTAAGCTTTCTTTTATTTCCATCATCAAGTTTTAGTATTTGAGCAGGATGACAATATTTAGGATGATCTAGAGAACAAGCCGAAAACAATTGTAAATGTAATGGTACAGAGGTAAGCCACTCTTCAGCCCTAATAACGTGAGAAACTCTCATCAGATAATCATCGACTACATGTGCCATATGATAAGTAGGTAATCAGTCTCCCTTAATCAAAACCACATCATTATAATTATCTATCATATTCACATCTCATCTTATCTCATCATGGAATATGATTTTTTTTGTCAAATCACCAGGCGATCTAAATCTGATCACTTGATATTTTCAACCTTCTAATTTAAGCCTTTCTAGGATTTCATCTGCAGATTTTTCTCTTCGAATAGAAAATTTTCAATAAATTCATGGTACTAATTTTGATTTAGCTTGATTTTCTCTTATTTGATTTATTTCTTCTTCAGTCATCCGACAAGGATATGCTAATCATTTTGAAATAAGTTCTTTTACAAAAACCTCATAAAAATATTTTCTCTTTGATTGTATATATGGGCCATAATTTCACACATCTAAATTATCAATTCATATTGGTCATTCATCTATTTTTATTCAGAATTTTTTGAATCAATTAATAATAATTTCTATTCATCATTCTGTTAATCTTTTTTGATCTGTATCTTCTATCCTAAGGAAAAAAGTTCATCAATGCTGACGAGCAAACTGAGACTCAACCAAAGATGCATATATATTTCATATATGAACAAATCCAGTAGGACTAGGCGCATAACGAGAACAGATAGGATTAGCTCTCGCAGGAAATTTTTTAGTTAAATCAGCTATAGTTTCTTTAACATCAGGTAATATCATATCCGCAATATCTTTTCGTGTAGCCATTATACATAAAAAATAATAAAAATCTGAATATAAAATATATATCCATACCTTAAATTCAAGTCAGCTTTATAATAACTAATTACCAATAACTAATAACTATGTTTCATTTTCTATTGAAAAATTCCCACTAATATATAGAAATATAGCGCCATAATTTTATTTTTAAAAAAAAATTCTATGAAACTAGATGGTAAGAGCATACAAACTGCCATTATGCAATTGGTAGAAGATTTTAAATTCGATCCATATCAAATTTTAGAAATTGTCAAGCTTTGAATAAGATCAGGATTTAAAAAAGATTTTCCTGAACATAAAAAATCAGACATAATAGTAAACATAGAAAATGATGGAACTGTTACTATCTATCAAGAACTTGAAGTTGTAGAAACAGTAGAAGATAAAGACATTCAAGTAACATTAGCTGAAGCAAAAAAAATACGCGAAGATATAAAAATGTGAGAAAAATTATTAATAAATGTAACACCCGAAAAACTAGAACTATCAAGAATCGCCGCTCAAGCAGCAGCTCAGACAATCAAACAGAATCTTAAAAATATAGAAAGAGAAAGATTTTTTGAAAAATTTCAAAACAAACAATGAGAACTATTAAAAGCTAAAGTAATCAGAGTCCATGCTGACAGTGTCATTTTAGATATAGAATGATCTGCCGTTGTCCTTCTTCCAGATTGACAAATTCCACATAGAGTTTATGAACCAGGTGAAGAGATTTTTGTCTTATTAAAACAGATTTCAAAAGATCAATGATGAATAGTTTTAGACATAACACAATCTACCACAGATTACATAGAAGCAATCCTAAGAAAACTAGTTCCAGAACTTGAAGAATGAGTAATTAAGATAGATAAAATAGCCAGAATAGCAGGTAGAAAAACAAAAATTATAATATCATCAACTGAAGAAAAAGTTGACCCAGTATGAGTTATGGTTGGTCATAAATGAGATAGAATAAATACAGTTCTCTCATTATTAGATTGAGAAAAAATAGATTATATAGAAAAAACAGACGATCCTATCCAAATGATAAGAAATTGTCTTAAACCGGCACAGATAGAAAGCATAGAATTGAACGAAAGAAAAGCTATTGTACATATCCATGAAGATCAAAAAGCACAAGCTATATGAAAATGAGCATCTAATATCAAATTAGCTACACAATTAACTGGTTATCAAATTGAAATCAGATAAATAAAAAATCACAAATAATTTTCAAATAAAAACCCAAATAAAAACTTTGTTATGAGCGATTACAACGACAGAGGTGTTTCTTCTGATAAATCAGAAGTTCACGCAGCTATTGCAAATCTGGATAAAGGAATTTTTCCTAATGCCTTTTGCAAAGTATTACCAGATCTATTGAGCGGAGATCAAAATTACTGTAATATCATTCATGCAGATGGAGCTGGAACAAAAGCTATACTGGCTTATTTATACTGGAAAGAAACTGGAGATATTTCGGTTTTCAAAGGTATAGCTCAAGACAGCATAGTAATGAATCTTGATGATCTACTCTGTGTGGGAGCTATAAATGTACCACTAATACTATCAGGGACTATAGGAAGAAATAAATTCTTAATTCCTGGGGAAGTAATTGCAGAAATCATCAATGGAACTGAAGAATTTCTTGAAATGCTGAGAAACTTCGGAATAGAAATTTATTCCGGCGGAGGTGAAACGGCAGATTTAGGGGATTCAATTCGTACTCTTGTTGTAGATAACACTATCACAGCAAGAATGTTAAAGTATAATATGGTTTTACCAAACATCAAAGCTGGTGATTTAATAGTTGGGCTATCCTCTTTTGGTAAAGCTAACTACGAAAAAGAATACAACAGCGGGATAGGCTCTAACGGACTAACTTCCGCAAGACACGATATTTTTCATCACAAATATGCAGAAAAATACCCCGAAATCGTCGATCCTCACATGCCAGCTAATCTTGTTTACAAAGGGAATTATGCAGTAGAGTGGGGAATTCCTCTTTCATACTACATTAACGATTCTTACGGAAAATATCTTGAACCACTGCACAATGATATGATGATAATGGGAAAATTAGTTCTTTCTCCGACAAGAACCTATGCTCCAATAATTAAAACTGTATTAAACAACGCCGATCGATCAAGAATAAGCGGAATAATACATTGTTCTGGTGGAGGACAAACAAAAGTAATGCAATTTGTTGATAATGTACACATTATCAAAGATAATCTCCTCTCTACACCGCCATTATTCAAACTTATCAAAAACGAGGCCGGCACAAGTTTAAAAGAAATGTTTCAAACTTACAACATGGGACATCGTATGGAAATTTATGTCAGCGAAGAAGCTATAGCTAACTACATCGTTGAAATATCAAAAAGTTTCAATGTAGATGCTCAAATCATTGGGCATGTAGAAGAATCTAACGGAAAAAAACTGACAATAATCCATGAAGGACAAGAAATTGTTTACTAACGATTTAATACAAAAGTATCTGGTTTTTATCAGATACTTTTTTTATATAGCTAAACATTAAGCACTAAATGCTAAGTATTAAGAGCTAAATGCTAAGTTCTAAAGTCTATCAATAGTAAATATTCTTATAAGTATTTCATGAAAAATAGCTTTTTTAGACACACCATATTTATCAGAAGAAAACATTCCACGGATCAATGCTATTATCTTCCATTTATAACTAGTTCAATATTGTTTCACTATTGCTTTTATAACATTGTCTAATTTATTTACAAACTTCCAATCTTCAGAATTTAAATTATATTGAAATTCAGGTATATAAGATTGTTTTTGTAGCGGAGTAATTCAAGTTAATTTAATATATTCTTCTCTAGTCAATACTACAAAAGCATCCATTATATTTCTTCTATCTCATCTATCCAATACAAGTCATGAATATATCATCCCTATACTAGCTCAAGCATCAAGATTAATAGCATTCCAACAAGCAAAGTTTTTCTTCAAAAAAGCAGGCATCTTCCACAAGTTCAATCAACCTACGACTCACATATAAATTGTTTTATTGTCCTGTGTAGAACAAATAAAAGTTTTATTTCAAGCAGTTTCCATCTTCTTATCTATATAATTTACAAATCACATAACAACATCATCTCATCATTCCAAAAAAACAGGAAAATTACCAAGTCCAAAATATAAATCATTTTGTTTATCTTTATTTATATTACTCCAATACCCTACATCATGAAGTCAAAAATTATTTTGAACAAACAACGGTTCTCAATCTTTATCAAATCAAAATATTGCCCTTATACTAGTATCCGGCCAAAATCTACTATAATCCTGTCCATTTCACATATAAACTCTTTCAGAAATAGTATGAGTAACTCAGTTACAATAAGCATAATCTTTGGGACAAAAATAGACTCAATTAACTGCCGTATTTCATCAAACTTTTTTAGTTAAATTCTCCAAAGTATCTCAGCCATCTGTAGCCACAGAACTCACAACATAATCCTGTCCATCCAATACAACTTTGATAACTCTAATTGGAAAACCTCACCTATTTTCTATTAATAATTCTCTATATGCAAAAACATTTCAAAATAAAAACAAAAAACTAGTTATAAACAATATCTTTTTAATCATAATTTACATTCAGGATTTAAAATATTTTAATCAATATTTTACAATATTTATCTATCAAACATTTTATCTATATTTTTCTTTTCTACTTGAACAAAGAATGGTCTTCCATGCTGACATACAAACATACCTTCAATATTTTCAAATCAATCTTTAATCAAATTAGTCATTTGCTGCATAGATAATCTATATCATGCTTTTATAGAGGTTTTACAAGCTTTTGTAGCAAAAACTCAATCTAAAACATTATCATAAGTAATCTTTTCAAGATACAAAACATAATTTAAAAGTTTCGATAAATCTACAGGATATATTACAAAAATATTTGGTACGGCATAAATCAAAATAACATTTTCACTTAACAAAGATATATCAAATCAAAGCTGATTCAATTGAGATATCTTATCTTGCATATAAGGTATATTTACAACATCAAATTTTAATGGTTGTAAAAGTATTGTAGGCTTAAGATTTTTCTCTTTTTTCATTTTTTCAAAAGCAATTCTTTCTGCCAAAGCGTGTTGATCTATATAATACACATAATCTTTCGATTCAAGCACAATATAACTATTCCATATTTGTCATACTAATTTATATTCTCATATAAATTCATTCTCAAATATTTTTTCTTCTTCAATATCCATAAATCCAGATCAATGAATATTAAAATTAGAAATTTCATTTGAAGAAATCAAACTTTCTTGTATACGTTCATCAGAATCATTTTTTTTATTATCTCAAATTATCAATCTAAAACCATGCCTACCGGCAGGCAGGTCTGATCCTTTTGAAATATCTGGTTTCTTAAATTCTATATTAACACTTCATATCTTATTTCATCATAATACATTTTTTATATTCCCATAAATGATCTCATAAATTTTTCTCGAATCTCGAAATTTCACTTGAAGTTTACTAGGATGGACATTCACGTCTACCATATCAGTTTTCACATCCAATACAAGTATAGCAAGAGGATATTCCCCAGGCATTATTTGTCTATAATAAGCATCCATCAAAGCTTTTTTGATTACCTTATCTTCTATAGGTCTAGAATTTACATAAATTTTAATATTTTCTGCAGAACCAAAACGCAAACTTGAATCCGAAACCACTCACCAAAGACCAACATTTTCATCTTTATAATTTATATCCAATAAATTTGTCGATCGATCTTTTTTATATATATCAGTTATTCTGCCCAATAATCATTCTTGCGGCAATAAATCAAAAACTATTTTATCATTTTTTTTTAATATAAAATGTTTATCATAGTGCCATAAAGCCACATCTACAAAATAATTATAACAATAATAAAATTCTGTCTGAGCAGATTTTAAAAACTTCTGTCTAGCTGGCACATTATAAAAAATATCTTCAATACTGACAAGAGTTCAATGATTAAATCAGACTGGAACATTTTTCTTTATATTTTCAGTTCATCTTTTAATAAGTTTAGTTCATATTTCACTATAAGCAGTTTTTGAGATTACAGTGGTTTTACTCACCTCCGCTATACTAGCCAAAGCTTCTCACCTAAATCAATAATTCTTTATATTAAATAACTCATCTTCACTATTTATCTTAGAAGTAGCGTATCTTTCAAGTAATAAATCCATATCTGAAAACTCTATTCCACTTCAATCATCTTCTATACTAATAAGACTTTTTCATCAATCATTTATAGAAATAACAATATTTTTAGCTCCAGCATCTAAGCTATTTTCTACCAATTCTTTAATAACAGAAGCTGGCCTCTGCACTATCTCTCAGGCTTTTAATCTATTTATTATATAATCAGGTAATTTATGTATTGCCATATCAATAACTAACAACTAAATACAAATAACCAAAGACTTTTTATAATTTTCCCTTGAATTTTCAACCAAGAATGACAAAAGATACAGACTATTAATTAAAAATTAACAATACAAATGATAAAACTAATCAGATTTATACAAAAATATTCCACACGAATAAAATATTTATTATTATTTTTATCGCTAATTTTTATGATTTTCGCAATTAGATCATATTTAAATAACATAGCAATATTAGACGCAATAGAATCAGTAGAAAAAGAAAAAAAATCAAAAACTGACGAAATCAACTTTACACAAAACTTTCTAATAAAACATCTATGATCAGACTATGCAGACTATTTCTTAGCTCATGAAAATAGCATATTATACAAAAATGAATATATACTTAGGTTAGATATGAATATAAATAAAAATACAACATCTTGAAATACAAATACATGAAATCAAACAACATGAAAAAACATGAACGCTAAACAATCATGGATAGATTTTGTATGAAAAAAAATAAAAGATACTAAATAAGTTAAAATTGAAATATAATAATAAATACTTATATAAAGCTATATAATTTTAGTTTATTAAAAAAATCATGTTTAAAAAAATTATTACCATAATTGCTATATGTTTTTCAATCATAATATTATGATGTTCAAATTGATCAAAAACAATACAAATATGAGATAAGGTAACATTAACATATTCTGCAAATTTCCAAGATTGAAGTATTTTCCAATCATGAAATACAATAATAGATATTATTATTTGAAGTTGAGAAGTCGTAAAATGAATAGAAAACTGAATCATATGAATGAAGTCTTGAGAAGAAAAAGAAATTATTGTCACACCAGAAAATTGATATGCTAAAGACTACGATCCTACAAAAATACAAAAAATAACTAAAATAATTTTTGATAGAATATGATTAAAACCAGAAATATGAAATTTTTATAAAATATGAGACTTAGAGGGGATCATAAAAGAAAAAGAATGAAGCTGAGATTTTCAAATTTTCATGCTAGATACAAATTCTAGAAACACCTACGAGAATATAATATATAAAATAAAAATAGCTAAAATCACTAGATAAACGTTTTAACGCTTCAACGTCTCTTATGCAGCTTTTTAAAAGAATATTGCTTTCATTATTTCCTGATGAAATGATGGCAAACAACATAAATCCAGCAAGTATGTTTATATCTTTTATATCTACAAAAGAATTCTTTTCGGTAATAAATAGAAAAATAATAGAAAATTATAAACTTAATTTATTTGATATAGCAATAGATCCCTTTGAATTCAAAATATGATTTTGAGAAAAACAAAATCTCAAACCAAAAGATATAGATGCCTATTATTGATATTGCTGAACAGCAAATATGAATTGATATAGATTTTTAAACCCATCAAATACTGCGAATGTAATAGCTCTAACATCAAGTATTTATACAAAAGATATATTTGCAAAATATCATTCTGATTATTTTATAAATTTTCTATATTCAATATATCTATTAACATTTGTCTTCTTAGCTAGAATAAAAATATTCCCATATACAAACAAACAAGAAAATTATAATCGATTTATAGAAGTGTTTTTATGTTTTTACAGATTTGTATTTGAACAAACATGAAAAAATTTAGATGAAAAGATATTTAAAGACATACAAAAAAAATTGTTAGGTCAGATTGAAGTATTTTTTATGTTATTCCATTATTATCAAAAAATAAATTGACTGCTCTACAACAACCAAGTTTCATGAAATGATTTTTATTGACGGATATTTTATGATGAATTAAAAGATACAGAAATAAAAGAAAACATATCAAATTTTATTCAACAAAGTAAAACTCAAACAAAAAAAACTGAATTTTGAACATTAGAAAAAAATATATTACAATATGTCCTCCCCGCTGATGTACTTTTGAAATATTTATTTTTAGAAAACGATACAAATCTAATAATAGAAAGTATAGTATCAAAATTATGGGACAAAAAAGCATTAGATTGACACCTCAAAACATTTCGTAAAAATTGAGAATGATTAGAAAATTTACTTATTTATTTAACAGATTATAAAAACTTCAAAAAGAATTTTTTTGTAGGTGTACAAAAATATATAATTACAGTTTTTAGAAATAATAAAAATTGATGATTTGACGAAGAAATGGAAGAATTTATGTCATCAATATGAGAAGATATAGAAAACATTGAAAGCTTTAAAATACCAGAAAGAATTAAAAAAGAATCAAAGATCATGGAAAAAATTCTTAATTTTTATATCACTCTTATATGATGATTTTGGATATCTAGATGAGATAGTTTTTTTATAAAAATGTTTAGAAAAGACATTATTACAAATTTTTTAAATATAAATATGGTTGAAAACGACGCTTCTTTATACTATTATTGAACCCTTTTATATCAATATGGCAAAAATGTCTTCTATTACAAATATACTACAGATAATTTAAGACAATGAAAACAAAAATTTTTTCTACCATATAAAAGCGATAACAAAAAAATATATTCCAATATGTGTATACTCAGACTTTTTGATGAAAATTTTATATGAAGTTTTTTACAGGATATAAACTATAAAGACATAAAAATATATATCAAAAACAAACCAATAATAGACGATTTCAAAGTAACATTCAGTAAAGACATATCATTAATTGTTAAAAAAAACTGAAAGGAATTTATCGAAAAAACCTTTTTTACCTTCTGTAACTTATTAAAACATTGAAAACAATTCACAGAATTATTGAATAAATCTTTAAATAATAAAGACATAACACACATCAAGGAGAATCTATATTGTCTTGATTTTTGGATTCTACAATGTTTTTATAAAGAACTCATTAAAAGAAAAATAGAATTAAAAAAAACATACCCTGATCAAGTTATAATATGAATATTTTCTAATATGAGGGAGACCCTATTTTGATTCCTACTTTATATAAAATTTTTAGAACAACAAAATAATAAAAATAACATAGAAAGTTTAATAAAAATATATATACAAGATATTATAAACATAGGAACTGAAAATAATAAAGCATTTGAAGATATAATCCAGACATTACTAAAAACATTTTCTACAATATTACTTAAACGAATATCTATAGATGATAATAAAGAAGTTTTTATTTTATTATGAGACAATCGAACAAAATTTATAGAGAATAAAAAAACCGAAGAAATTGTAAAATCTATAAGTTGAGAAGATATAATACGATTTAAATGATTTTTAAAAAACATCAATTATTACAACAAAAGGTTTATTATTCCAAACTAATAAATAATTTTAAATTATAAATTATAAATTAATATGAAGTGCCCCAAATGTCAAAACATGGATACAAAAGTTATAGATTCTAGAATAGTTGAAGATTGACAAGTTATAAGACGCAGAAGAGAATGTGAATTTTGCAATCATAGATTCACTACATTTGAAAAAAGATGAATAACAGAATTAACAATAATAAAAAACGATGGAACTAAACAAATGTATGATAGACAAAAAATTAAAAGATGATTAATGCTTGCTTTTGCAAAAAGAAAAATTGATCACGAAATGATGGAAAACATAATTAATAACCTGGAAATCAAACGACAAAACGAGTGAAACGAAATTCAATCAAAAAAAATAGGAGAAGACATTCTCCAAGAATTAAAAGAAATAGATCCAATAGCATTTGTAAGATTTGCATCGGTTTACAAATCTTTTGAAAGTTTAGAAGACTTCAAAAATTTCATATGATAAAAACTTAAATTTTAATATTTATATTATACAAAGCTGACTATTAACACTAGCCAGTTTTTCTTTAATTTTATCTATTTCTTTCTTTGAAAATTTTCGAGATAGGTTTACCAAAGATACAATAAACAAAGTGTCAGCCAAATCTACATTATCAGTATACAAAGAATTTAAATCAAATCCCAACTGTATAATATCAACTCATCATTCAATATCTCATATTTTAACAAACTCCTCCAAACTTATTTTATTATCCAAAAAATCATTAAATAATTCAAATATAAAACCATGTTTATGTAAAGTTTTAATATTTTTATATTTTTTAGTCTCAATTAATTTAGCAATTTCTATGTAATTGTTTTTATCCTCTATATCTAGAAGATCAAGTAATAATTCAAATTTATCTATCATATTTTTATAGCAAATAATCTAAAATAAGTTTTTCAATAAGATTTTTCTCTTCTTCTCAAAGATCAAAATTTTCCAAAACATAAGCAATATATCATTTTATAATAATTTCCTTTGATTTATTATCAGACAGTCACTTAGCCATCATATAAAATAATTTTTCACTATCTAGTCTTTGAATTTTTGCTCAATGTCACGCAGATACATCATTTGAAGATACACTTAGCACTGGCAATGTATTTATTTTAATTTTTTCTCATAAAACAACATTATCTTCAAGTAAATGTCCACTTACTCACTTTAGTCATTTTTCTATGTCTATATTTCATTTAAGATTTATAATACCCTCACTTCATAACAAAGAAAGTAAATATACATCAGACTTTGTATTTATATTTTTTAAAATTACAGATATATTTCATTTCATTTCTTCTTTGTTTTTTGATAATAATATTGCATAAATTTTAATATTAACTCAATTTCAAGAAGAAACAAAATTTAAATTAATATCAGATCAACTAGATATTAGTAAATATTTTAAATTTGCTCAAGCTTCCAAAAAAATATTTTTGTTTATACTTTCTCAAAAAAATCTATCAACAATCTGACTTTTATCTAATTGTTTTATTGTAATATTATCTTTTTTCATAATCAAATAACTAATAAGCTAATCGCTAAGTTTTATACTCAAGTATTTACAAATCCAAATGATCAAGATCATTGCAAATCTCCAGAAAATTGTTGATCTAAACTATTATTGAAATCATTTTGAAATTCAGGATCATAAACATTTATTCAAGTATCTTCTAGTATACTTCAAGAATCAGACAAAACTCATGTTAAAGTATTTTCCTCCAAAATATGTCATTCTGGTATCATAGCTCAAGAAATAAAATCTACAGAATAAAAAATATTAGTCAAAGTATGTGGTTCAAGAATATTTAGTTGTGAAGAAATAACTTCCCAATCTCTAGCATTTAAATAATGAAAATAATTAACTATTCATCAATTTTTTATCATTCATATCAAAAGGAAATAGATGATAACAATAATCAATGCCCACAGAATATTCTTAATAAAATGTCATAAATATTTAAGAAATTTCATTCTTGAAATTTTATAAAATAAAGCTAGAACAATATATAAATTATATTTAGATTATCAACAAAATAGCACAAGAAAAAAATACAAAAAGATTTGACATTATATATAAATTATATATAATAAAAATAAGTGTTTTTACTACTTAAAATCAAAAATGAAAAAATTATTAGCTTTATTGATAGTATTAGGTTGATCATACCTATTTACAGCAAATGTATTTGCTAAAGATTGTCTAGAACTAAGTTTCACTGACGGAGATATTTGTATCAATATAGATAAAGATGATGATTATGAAGATGGTTACGAATTTGATTCTTCTGATGATGGTGAAGCTAGTTTAGATAACTTCATTAAATTCAAAAAAGAATATGATTACAAGGTTAGAGTTTATGATGAAGATGA
>Ga0172367_10002078_pt1 | contig 27952 bp, 21 predicted proteins | sample Lak10m_FD_114542 | JGI IMG/M metagenome (GOLD analysis project Ga0172367, IMG submission 114542) | Freshwater microbial communities from Kabuno Bay, South-Kivu, Congo - kab_022012_10m | ecosystem: Environmental > Aquatic > Freshwater > Lake | place: Democratic Republic of the Congo: South-Kivu...
AGGAGCTTCACCACCTCTATCTTTTGCATAATCTCCACCAAACATATCATTTGGTTTTACATCTGCTTTAGATTTTCCACCTTTTTTAGCTTTAGGGTCTTCGTGTGTACCTGCCTTTAGTGCAGCTTGGTATGAATCTTTTGATTTAAAGTGTACCAACTTTCCAGTTTCTTTACTTCTAGCTTTAAAATCTTCAGCTTCAAATAGTCTTTTTAAACTTATGTTTGCCATTATGTGTTATTATATTCTATAAATATACCAGTTTTTTAATTACCTTATCAAATCCTTACGCTAATAAGTGATAGTATTCTTTAAAGTGTTTGATACGGTCTGCCAATCCAATTGTTCCACCATTTACTCTTTTAGTAATAGATGTTACTACTGCATCAGTTGCACCACCATCCGCCATCTTATGTAATCCGTTTTTAGAGAAGAACCAAGCTGCTGATAATAATGCATATTTTTCAGCTACTACTTGTGGGTTAGCACAAACATCTTCACCGATTGATTTACCAAATGCTGTATAGTTATCTTTTCCTGTTAATTGAATATATCCTCTACCGCAAAACTTTGCACCATCACCAGATGATTCAGGACCGTTACCCATTCTACCACCATATACTTTGTTTGCAATCTTCTCCGGCTTTCTTTCGTAAGGTAGAGCTGATTCTAAAGTTGGAAAGTATTTCTTAAAGATACCATTCAAACCTTTAGCTGAATAGTTTAAATTTTCTTTTGTAAGTCTAAATCCACCACTTTCATGTCCGCATTGTGCTAAGAAGTGTGCCAATCTCAATGGAGTATTAATTTCAAACTTAGCCGCAGTATCAGGAATCATTTGGATTACCGCATCAGGAATATGTCCTTTAAGTTTATCCAATTTCAATCCACCTACTGGTGCTATTGGAGCTGCAGGTGCTGGAGCCGGAGTTCCTTCTCCCATTATTTTAGCCCAAGTTACATCACCAACTATACCATCCGCAGGTAAACCATGCTTAGCTTGGAATTCTTTTACAGCTGCTTCAGTCTTAGGTCCAAAATTAGTTACTGCTGGGGAGATACCTAGTTTCTCCTGCATTAATTTTACGTTTTCGTTGTTATCGCCTTTTTTTAATAACATGATTAATATTTTTTTATTTGTTTATATGTTATAACTTCTTTTGGATTTATTATAATCTCATTCCACAAATGAGTTTTATTTTGAGTACAATCATTAGGATTTCTACATAAATTAGTTTCACGTTCGGGATATCCCAATCTATACATATTAGCCACTTTATGTCCACTATCAGTTGCAAATGTTTTTGCGTCTGATTTAAATGCCGCAACCAAAGTTCCTTTTAATTTTACTATTATATTTTGTTCTGGTCTAAAGAACTTTTGAGCTTGTGTTGTAAATGTTGATAAATCAAAAGTCCATCCGTTTTCAATACTATCAATTATGTTAATTAAACCAGCTTTATTTGTCCAATGAAACGTAACCAACTCTAAATCGGTTTTACCATAAGTATCAACAGTAAATTGTTCATTTAAAAGAATATATGGTTCAATATTATCTCTTGAATTAAAAAAAGCTATTCTATCATTATCAATATTAACAATAAAATCTTTAAACTCAGTTCTTAATTGCCAAACTCTATGATTTACAAAATCTTCAATAAAATCTAATACCTTTTTTCTAGTTAAAGATGGAAATTGTTCAGTTTCTATGTATAACTGATATCCAAAGTATTTGTTAATTAATCCTATTAAGTTTGGATTATAATCTATCTTACCACCTCTAGTGTCAAACCCATCACCCTCCAACTTTAAAAATTCGTTGGAAATATCTTCCCACTCTTTTAACGTGTGAAAAGATGATTCTGGTTTAAAATATCCTCTGACTGGGTACATATAAAATAAATATTATTCCACATTTGTTTTTGTTTCCCCAAAATCAATTACTTCAAAAACTCTTGTTTGAATTTTTTTAGTTCCTTCGGCGTTTGTTAATATAATTGAATTCTTAAATTTTTGCCAATTAATGACAAAAGAATTATCCAAAACACCACCATTTTCCTCTTTTACCAATTCGTTAAGAGCATTAATAGTATATAGTGAATTAGATTCTTTCTTTCTATGTATTAAAATTGTATTTTCCAACGGAGTTTCCGGTTGGAAAGCTGTATCAATATTATACGTGATAAATAATTCATCTAAATTCCCCTTATTTTGGAGAATATAGATGTAATTATAAACTATGTGATAAGTTTCACGAATTAATTGTAATGTATTCTGTAACTCACCTTTCGTTGTAAACGTACATAGTAACTGTGTTTTCATCCTCTTTTACCTTTTCTTTTAATCATCTATAAATATTAAAAAAGGGTTCAAAGGGTATTTTTACTTTTTCTTCTTAGTTGCAGCCGTTTGTTTAGCAGTTTGAACAGTTTTATTATTACTATTTAAGTACTTTTTCTTAAATTTCTTTAGAGATGGACTATTAGGATAAATTGTTTCCAAATCTTTCAATCTTTTAGCAATTTCCGCAGATGTTTTATCATCTAAGAATTCCAAATCTTCAGAAAAATCATCTTCAATATCTTTAATAGCAGAAGAAACTACAATTTCTTTATCTTCATCCACCCATTCATTATAACGAGTGTGTCCATATTTGTACGCCAATCCACCGAATACGGTTTGTGGCATTTCAAATGTTGGTGAATTTCCAAAACCTCTAGTTCTAATTTTAGCTTCAAATAATGGAAGTTGAGATTCCTGACCATTTTTATCACTAATTGTAATTGCTACTGACATCACACCTTTTTTATTATTGATTACAATTTTAGAATCAATAATATCTTCCATTTTTTTCTTTAATGCAGCTTTCTTATTTGGGTCTTTTTCGTTTTTGTATTGTTCATGTAATTTTTGAATTCCAAACAATTCTGCCAATTTTTCAGGCTTCATTGATATTGCTGGTTCAGTACCAAATACTACTTTCAATTCATCCAAATTAGGATTATCTGCAAAAAGAATATCGGAAATGTGGGTTTCATCTCTTACTAATTTTTTTACAACTGCCTGATTTTCAGGTTTCATAAAATCGTTAGCAATACCATCTGTCATTTCTCTATCCAAAGCTCTTAACTTTTTATATGCTTCTTTTAATTCAGGATTAGTTGATGTTTTAGACAAATCACCAATAACTTTCATAGCATCAACCGTAGGTGGTTTTTCATTAATAATACTCTTAACGAAATCCGCACAACTTACTTTTGATAAATCTGATTTTCCAGTTTTTTTAAGTATATCATTAACTCTACTTTGAACGTTTTGTGGTTTAGTACTTATTCTCGTTGGGTTATCTCTCAAATGTTTAAAATCTTTACAAAAAGCTGCATTATTTTCTGTTGCAAAATCTCTTATCTTAGAAAGTTCCTCATATCTTCTTTTGTTATAATATTCCATTGTGGATTTTTCACCTAAGTTAAATCCTCTATCGGTTACTACTTTTTCTAATTTTGCCCAGCCACCATTGAATACAAATACTTTAAGGTCTTTTTTAAGAGAAATACCAATTCGTTTACCATTTGGAAATTCTTTAGTTGGTTTAGCTTTAATAAACATATCTGCAGAAGTTCCATGTCCTTGTGAACCAACTAATGCTCTACCTTGTTGATTATCCCATCCTATTTCTTCAATGTTTTCAAATCCAATTTCATCGTGAATTAAATCCAATGTATTCATAGCGGAATCAATCCATTCTGTGGTAAGATATGAATCAGCTCCTAAAAAGGTTTCAAGTTGTTTTCTCGCAGCCTCTCTAGCTTTTTGATAACATCCATTTCTATCTTTAGATTTTGAAACACATTTAACAAATTCATTTCTTAATGTTAAACAACCTTTAACTACTGCAGATTCTCCTGCTCTACTTTCTGGACTACCTGCTCCTAAACCTTTTGTAAATTGTGGTTTAGGTCCTTTCTTTCCACCCTTTTCCCAAGCTTTGACTGCTTTTTCATATTCATCTTTAGCCTGCTTTTCTTGTGCTTTAACATCACTTTTTGTAAGTTCCAATGAGCTTGTTACTGATTTATCGGTAAAAGTTCTCATTTTTTTCTTTTCAGCTTCCGTCTTTGGAGAGTCTAGCTCTTGTCTTCCAGATTCTTTTTCTTTTGGTGGTTCTGCAGAAGGTTGTGGTTGTGTAGTTTTCTTTTTTGAAGCCGCTACCGTTTGTTTGGCTTGTGCAGTTGCTTTCTTTTGCTTTGACCTATCAATAGTTACTAACTTTACAACTTTACCTCTTGAAGTTTTTTTAGTAACCTTTGCTTCAAATAATAAGTAAGCAAGAGATTCGTTTCCTTCTATCAATACTTCTTCAACTATACCCTCAGCCACTCTATATTGTGCAGGTCCTCCTGGTGTATCTGAATAATATCCACCACCTAAACTATAAACTATACCACCATCTTCCGTTGATGGTTCTTCAGGTTCTGGTAATTTTTCGGTTGGTGTTTCTTCAGGCTTTTCTTCACCTTTTCTACTCATTTTATCAACCAACTCAACATGACTTTCACCTGCAATAGTAATAGGTATTTTACCTTGTGCCGTTAATTCTTTATTTTTTTCAATAAGATTTTCATCCCTTGCTTCATTAAATGCAACTTGAATATCATTTATTTTAGTTGGGGTATCACCATTATCTTCTGGAAATGATAATCTATAAAGAGTATCTTTATCTTGTTCCGTTGGTTCATCCCAATTTTCTATTGGTGGGAATCCAGCTTCTTTAGCCGCATCTTGTAAGAATTGCTTACCTTCATCATCTAAATAATCATTTGGTGACATTGTATCAGTTCCCTCACCTTGTCCAATCATACTAGCCCAGTTACCAGCTTTAATTTGAGAGTCACTTAGACCTGTTTTTTCTTTTTGTTTTTGATATAATTTAGATTCTGGTTTATGTACATCCATATCATCACCATCCCATGTATCTACACTTGCACCTATTTCTTTAAACTTAGGAGCTGCATAATCCATTTCATCGTTGAATTCTAACTCACCTGCATCATTTGTTGCACCACCTTCACCTACAAATACAACATCCTTCCATCTTTCTTTTGGTATTTTGGATTTAACATCATCTAATATATCATCAACCATTGCGGTGTTTCCGTGCTTTGTTCCATATACAAATCCACCACCTTCCATTTCCATTGTTTGGATATTTTCACCAGATGATTTTCCTTTAAATTGTTGTGCTTTAGATTCCGGGTCATCATTAGCAGGTTCTCTTTGTGCAGGTTCTTTAGGAGCTTCAGCAGGAGTATCTTCTTTATTTGCATCTGCTTTCTTTGCAGCTACACCTTGCTCTTCTGCAAATTTGTTACACATTGGTATAGCATCTTTTATATCCTGGTCAATTACTTGTACCTTCATTGGTATCTGTGCATCAGGATGCGATGCATTATAAGCCGCTATTGCTGCCCATCTATGGTGTCCATCAATCACAAACCCATCTCTACTCACATAAATTGGAGCCGTTATTGATGGGTGTTGAGGATTTTCTTCCAATGCTCCCATCATACCAACTACTTTAGCACCAACTAATTCCGATTGAGTTGCTTTTAATTTATCAGCAGGTACTTCAGTTTGTGTTACCGTAATACCTTTTTCGTCTAACATTTTTTTGAAAAGTGGTTCAGTATCTACTTCACCATTCTTATCAACTGGCATATCTTCTGCAGGTGTACCAGGTTGTGGTTTGCCTTTAAATTGTGGCATTTCTTCTCTTGGTATTCCTAAGTTATCATCACAATATAAGTTGGTACCAGGTACTGTTATTTGACACAAATTAATATCCGGTGCTTTTTCACCTTTAGCTTTTGCATCATCAACAATTTGTTTTACTTTAGTAATATCAGTATTGAATTTGTTTAAATCTTCTTTATCAATTCCATCTGGTATATCAGATTCTCCACCAAATGTTTCAGGATCCGCTTGAGGAATTTCTTTTTGTACATCAACTGCTGGGATTGGATTAAACCCATCTTCTTTTTTAGGTTCTTCTTTTGGAGTTTCTTCTTCTTTATCTCCTGCTATTTTAGCAAGTGTTTCTTTTTCTTTATCCAAACGTGCTCCCATTGCAGGGTCTAACTTAGGGTCATACATTGGAGCAGCCTTTTGAATTGGGTCTTCCTTTTCGCCACCCGCTTCTTCACCACCTTTATCATCTTTTGGTTCTTGTGCACCCTGTGGTTGACCTTGTCCACCCAAATCTTTATTTAGTGAATCTCTTTCATCCGAACCATCTGCTGGTAATAAAGCCTCTGCTGCTTTACGTCCAGGATGGTCAGCTGGTAATCTTAACAAGTTACCAACAATACCTTCTGCATCTTCACCTTTTGTATTTTTATATTTAATTTTTTTATTAAGAATTGGGTTTTTAAATGCTCCCTCATCTTCAACAACAGGTTCTGGAGTTTTTCCTTTTTCAGTAAGTAAGTTTTCTACTAAATCGTTTTTGATATGAGATAATCCCATTTCAGAAAGTACAATACCCAACTCCTTTAAGTGGATTGGGTTCTTTGGGTTTGGCATACCATCTTCAACTCGGTAAGCCCATTCAGAAAGTATTTCGTTAATTAATTCAGATAAGGTCATATTCATTAAAATTTGTGGTCAGCTTCTTCACAAATCATTTCCAACTCATACCATTTGAATTTTGGTTTTTGATTTAGAAATACAAAACATCTCCATTTATTTGATTTCTCAAAATAGATATGCTTTTGTAAGTGTGATGGAACTGCCGCTCCAGTTGATACTCTTTTAGCTGGAGTATCAAAGAATGATTTTATAATTATTGTAAGATTTTCACTATCATCCCATTTTCTTTCTTGCTCTTCCAACAATCTCCATTCACCTCTATTAAGGTATTGGTCTTGCATAATACAATTTAAGTAAGAAAATGTTTGTTTTAGATTTTCCATATTATCAGAAAATGTTGCAGCTGGTGCTCCATGTCCTTTATCGTAAATGTTTGCTTTGTAATCTTCACCATCTGATGTTTTAATACCCTTTTCGGTATAGAAGTCCATCGAACCTCTATTCACATTTGTAGGTCTATTAGTGGAACGATACTTAATGATTAGTGGTTGTTCTAACGATTGAGAATAAAGTACATCAAATACTTCATTTTTAATTCTCACATCTTGTCCCAAAGAAACTAAGGAAACTAAGAGAAACGATAAAAGAAACATCAATTTTTTCATAGGGATAGCATATTTTTGTATATACTATAAATATGTTCTTTAGAGGTTTCCGTAAGTTTTCCCCCAACTCGCTTTAATCGGAAATCCACCTTCTTCGATTATATCCTTCAACCCTTTAATTAAACTCTTATCAATATCCGTAGGTACATCAAATAGGAACGAGTCATAAGTATAGAGTTCCAAAGAGATTCCACTCCCCTTTATATAATCCAATATCTTCACCATCTTATCCACATTCATTTCAGTCTCATACGCTTGAAGTAAGTAGTTGAATACCTTTTGTGCATTTGGTTGTTCTACCCAACTTAGTGGAATCAATCGGTTTGGTGTTCGGATATAATCACACTCTACGGAATCATCCCAAAACTTTTCTATGAAGTCTGCCACCTTATCAAAGTATGGTATTTGTCGAAACTCATCATCAATTCCACCATAAAGAAGGCGGAACGTTACACCTTTACCTTCGGCCAAATCACATCCATACTGGTCAGCTAACCATTGGTGAACGTTGGTTTGTGGTAAGGGAAACCCAATCAGTTTACCAATAAGACGTGGGTGATATGAATCGTAGTCCATTTGTAGGAATATCCCATCCGCAATTAGGGTATCTCGACTACCATCCGATTTGTTTAGAGCCGCATAGTTCACACCCGCATGTCTATTGGATGGTCTACCCGTTATTGTAAATGGATTGTATTCGGTATAAACGGTATCATCGGATGAGATATGTTTTTGAGACTGTGGCCATCTATCAATAAATTTTCCTCTATCGACCCGAATTCCGAATTGTTCAATCTGAGAAAGGATAGGAATGAAGATTTCATTATACCAATTATACGTTTTAGTTTTTTGATTACGATGTTTTAGGAATTCATCATCTACCGCTTCCGCAAGTTTAAGAATAGGAAGGGATTGAATGATATCTTCTTTGTAACCTTTGTGTAGTAAGGGAGCTACTAAACCTTGTAGTGGTTGGTTGTAATCTATTGTTTCTCCGCTTTTGAGATAGTGAGCCGTATCAATATCATTCAATCCTTCCCTTAGATTGGAGAACGATTGTAGTAGCTTTTTCTTTTGGAAAACCCACTTATCTCCTTTTGTATTCAACACACCCTCTATAACCGATTTAGAGAGGGATAGAGTATCAGTATGCCGATGTGGTAGAATATACCTATCTTCCACAGTTCGTATCAGGATAAAGGATATATCGGTGTTTCGTGGATGTTTATCGTTATCCACCCAAAATGGATACCAAAGAGATACTTCGGTTTCTAATTTCACCCTTAATTCATCTACCTCACCAATATTTTCCAGTATCTTTATCATTCTTTTTTGCCGCCTGTGCTTTTTCTAATACGGATTTCTTTTTTTCCAATTTAGCTTCTTTCATCTGCTTCTTCATCATCTTATCATACCCAGCTGGAAACTTATTACTAACTTCTATTGGTCCATTTGGAAACCTCTTCAAATCATACTTCCAAATGGATTCAACTCCATCATCATCCTTATATGTTATTTCAAACTTTGTAGGTTTATCTATTGGTTTTTCCGGCCATCTACCCATAAAAACAATTTGTTACAAATATACAAAAAAAATCCCAAACTACCAAATAATAGTTCGGGATTGTAGTGGAGATGGGGAGATTCGAACTCCCGTCTTACGAAGTAACCATAATACCAGCTTTTCACACGTTTAGGATAAGGTTTAATCTTATTCACCTTCCAAAATAATTGGGGCCGTTTGGTTAGAACAGCGCTACCACCAACCGATTTATAGTTTCGGTAAACTTAGGTTTCACTTCTTTTTAAATTCCACGAGTGATGCGGAAGGGATTAGGCTGCTACAGCGTAATCAGCACCTACGAATGCCATAGCATCTTCGAAGGTCCAAGTAGATAATTCTACGTCATTTATTGTTTGATTCCGAGATTTAAGTGGTTTGAGAACCTTCCCACTACGTGTGATACTATGTCTCGCATCGTAATCAATTCCAGTCATCCCCATTATGTAAATATACGAAAAGTATTTCTAGTTTCCAAATTAAATTCTTGCAAATTGAAAATAATTTGGTAAATATAAAAGTATAGCAGACATTTTTTTTGATGCTTTTTTTACAGAGGCTTCATTTGAAAATTTTATTTCATCTGCTCTACCCGTCAATCTCCATTCTAAAGTTACTGAATTATAAAAAGGGTCATTAACAAATTTTTGATATTCCACCGCATTTACTTCATAAACATTTGTATTATCATCATTAAATCTTTGAATAAAATATCTATTTATATATCCTCGTCTATAATCTAATACTACCGGTGATGGAATAGATGGTTTTATAGTGTGAGATGGGATAGATGGCTTTTTTTCCGTAAAAAGCAACAAATTATAATCTAGTGTTGAAATTGCCATAGTTATTGTATTTGTCTAAATTCTCCTTGAACACGAGTTACCCATTTCATATCTTGTATCGTATGCTCAACTTCCGTAACTTGAAAAAATCCATGTCTTGAATATTTTTCAGGAATTCCTTTAATAGTAAATGTATCACCTCTCCTTATACCACTTTTACCTAAAATTGTAAATGAGTATTTAATTGGTAGGGGATGTGAAAGTCTAGTGCCAGTTGTAGTACTAACCTGCAAATTATTCATTTTTAATACGTTAAAAAACTTTTGGTCTTTACAACAATATATTTTAAATTTTTCGTCAAATAGAGTAATATCAGTTAGAAAATTCTTTAAATCATCTTGAGTTATACTATTTTGCAATGGATTTGGTACAATATCTATTATATCTAAATTATTAGAAACGTTAGTTGCAACTTGCTGCTTTGCACCTTCAAGATATTTGTCTACTTCTATATCCAAATCTTTTTTCGCATCTATTAATGCTTTTCTTGCCGATTCCAACTCATCAGACAATCTAGTTATTTCTGGTTCTAATTTAGCCAATTCTTTCTGATATTTTTCCTTTTGCAGATTATTTGCTACTAATTTGGCTCTGGCCTCCCCTGCTAAAATTCCAGTATCTATTCCAGCCTGATTAACAATATTTTGTAGGTTTATAGTATCTATTTCATCGTCTAAAAAGTCTTTTCTAGCTCTTGCAGATTGTAACTCAGCCTTTTTATTTGCATTATTTGTATCGAAATTTTCTAAATCATTATCTAAACTAGCCTTTCTTTGATTAAATGCAGCTTGTTGTGCCCTTTGTTCTTCGGTTAATGCACTTTGATTTAAAACAGAGAATTTATCATCATAGGCTCCTCTAGTTTTACCTGCAGTACCATTAGTTCCAGCAGTCCCTGCTCCACCCGCTTTATATTCTGGTCCAACATATTTAGGAAGAAATATATCTTTTTGCTCGGTAAAAACTCCTCCTAATGCAACCTGTGGTTGGTCTGGATTTGAAGCTAAATTTAATCTTTTTGCTATGATTTGTTGTGTTAAACTTCCACCCACATCCATAGTTAATTCTGCAGATATAAATCTACTTTCCGCACCACTATGTATAAATGATTTTGGAATTGATACATTCTTTCCTATCCAGTTTTCATCAACAACGGTATAAACCGTAGTTTTTATATCTTTTCCACCAACTTTAATCGTATTCGTTTTCTCAACTATCTGAAAGTTCCAAAACGAATTTACTGCTAGACTCATTTCATTTAAAATACTTTCCAAAACCTCTCGCATTGTTCGATTTGGTTTTTCTAGTTCTTTTTTAAATAAATCAAAATTGATATATAACCATTCTAATTTTCCCCATTTATATTTTTCTTCTTTTAAACCGTTTGAATCCAAATCATTTCGTTGAGCAAATTCTATATAAGGCATAGCGGGATTATTTGTTGGAATTGAATTATCTATAAATGCACTTTTTTCACTTAATTCTACTAAATTTTGTTGCATAAAAAATTTACTAAAATCTGGTATTCTACCTGGTATAAGTAAACTTTCAGGTTTTGTTGAATATATACCTTCAAACGCACCAATATATGCATCTTTAATATCAACAATAGTATTTACTGGTTTACCTGCAATAAGATATTGTGACAACTCTGAATTTGCATTTAAAACCTGTATAGCCCTTGCAAAACGAAGATATCTATTTTTGGAAAAGAATTTTTCTTTAGGTATAGGATATCCATCAGCAAGTCTGACTTCAGTTTTAGTAAATTGTACCGTACCTATTGTAAAACCTTGTGTATCATCGGTGACAGCTCCGGTTGTTCCAGCAACTGGCTCTGTTACTTCTGGTTCAGGTTCTGGGGGTGGTGGTGGCCAATCTGACTTAGGTTTTAAGTAATATTTATTATATATAAGCCCGTCGAAGTAGTCGACGTCTTCGACAAGGTGATATCTTGTTCTTAAAATTTCATTTACCTCATCAGTTGTTGGTGCGGCTGCACCGAGATTGGTCTTATAAGCTATCCAATCTTCATTTCTATAAAACTTGGTCAAATCTATATAATATTGCCAATAACCAGGATCATAATTACCTTCTTTATCATAATCAAGAGGTCTAAGGTCTTCAATTCTTGCCATTTCATATGCAATAATATCAAGTCTTTTCCATTGTAAATAAGGTGCATCCTTTCTTTCTTTGTCAGTACCCTCTTGTGATTCGGTTAGTTTTGCTTGTCCTGACTGTTGGTTTTCAGTTACTGTTGCTTCATTCGTTGAATTTGCTTCTTCTTCTGCAGTTTTTTCTCTTGCATCGGTAAAAGTTGATATTTCAGCATCAATTATTGGGTCAAAATTTATAAAATCTAAAGAACCCCATCCTTGACCTGGAGTAAAAGGTAAATTTACAACTTGATTTGTCTGCCTTGTTTTTGGAAGTAAATTAAACATTTGTTTAAATCTTCTTTCGGCTTGTTCTGATACATCTGTCATATTTAAACTAGTCACTCCAAATGGAGGATGAGAATCATCATTTGTAATTTTATTATCTGCTATTTTTGATATATTCGCATGACTTTGTAAATATGTTGGAAGACCAGGTGCACCTCTTAATTTAATACTTATATCGAATGCATCTCCATTAGTATCAACATTTCCCCCAACGATAAAACCAAAAAAAGAATCATAATCACCATTAGTTTTTATTCGATGAGAATGTAAAGAATCATTATCAAGATTTCTTTCACCTATTAATGACACTATTTTAGTTGTAGGAAATAATGGTACTAATCCACTCACTCCTTCTGGTGTATTCCATCCCCATTCAATTAATAAGGAATATCCAGGCTCCATTAAATATTTTTGTATTAATTCTACCTGAGCCAATGTATATGCTGTGATTTTAATATCACAATGTCTTGAAATTTGGTCTTTACCTTCCTTTGAGTTGATTGCAGTTAAAACTGGAGATGGTTTAAATGGTACATCAACTTCAGTTGATTCACTTGTATTTACAGCATTTCCAAACCAATCTACACCAATTGTACCACTTCTATCAGGCGTTCCATAAAAAGATGGTCCACTTTGTCCTGCCGCTTGAAACAATCCCCAATCTGGATTTGAAACCATTATTAATCCACCTTTTCCTGGTTGAACAATTTTTGTTCCAGTTTCTTTATCAGTTTTAGCATACGAAACACCTACGCCAGAGATTATTCTGGCAAAACAATTATACTTAGAATATTCTAAAGATGGAGTTGCAACTATTTTTTGAAAAATTGTTTCGTTTATATTTGATAATTTAGGCCACATTAAGTTGTATAATTATTTACTATTTCAATATATTGTATAGGTATTCTCAACACAGTTCCATCTGGAAATGAGAATTTTGCGTCATGAATATTATTTGCCGCTGCAATAATCCACCACAGTGATTGGTCTTTATAAAAGAATTTTGCCAATGTATCTAAACGGTCACCAGTTTCAGTTGCTACATATACATCAGATTCTCTTAATGGAATATTTGGAAATCTTTTTACAGCATAAACAAGTCTACCATCAACTGTTTTTTTAACTCTATTATCGTAATATCTACTTCTCATATATAATTAGTTTATCCCAGAATTGAACCACGTGTTAAAGGATTTTGTTGTGAAGCGTTTATCATTGCGTTATTTTGTTCTTTTAAATCAGGCCCAATGCCTTTTTTATTGTATATAGCAGTATATGGAGTACCATCTCCATAATAGTAATATCCTGTTCTTTTTTGGATATAAATTCTTCTCGGTGAACTTGCACCATCTGGAGTGTGATATATATTTGTTTCAACTAATTTTTGTTCTTTTCTAAACCTCTTAGTTTCTTCACTATTATCCATTGGCCAAGGGTCTTCACCATTTTTCTTTCTCACTTCATCAGGTTTTTGATTTAGTGTTTCAGATGAAGTTGTTTTATAAGTGTTTGATGTTGACCTAAATTGTTCTTTTTTAGCTATTCCCCCTGCTTTTGCTGCATCGGCCTGAGAGGGTTGCCATCCATATAATAATTTACCGATTGCTTTTTTATCATTTTGAGTTGTAGAGCCACTAACATAATTATATGTGTTAGATTTAGTTTCAACAAATTTAAGAGTCATTGTAACTTCTACAATCATAGGTAAACGATAATTTTTAAGAGTATTATCATTTAATCCAATTTCCCAAGGAAAATCATCATCAATATTATAAGTCATGTTTTCAATAAAACATTCTTTATTTCTATACATGTCTCCTAATGTAAATTTTAAAAATGGAGCAGTTACGGCACCAGTAGCGGATTCATAATTTTGTGGATAACAAAGACTGGATAAATATCCCAATTTTTTCCAATTTTCTTTATGTTCCTGACTACTTAAAGCAAAAACTTTAAAAGTAAATTGGGTTGTTCTTTCTATGCTTTGATATGTAAAAAAATTAAACGGCGAACCAATAAATCTACTATTATCCCAAGATGGAGAAAATTGTTCACTCAATCCTGAAATTGTAGCTCTAAATTGTACACTTGTATTATTTGCAACCGATGTAATCTTTAATGGAACAAAATCGGCTTCATCCATTGTTCTAGCACTCTCTGTAGATTGTGGTTCATCAAAAACCCCATTTTCATTTATACTATCAGTTTTAAAATCCCAATCTTTTCTTTTAAATAGGCCTGTAACGGGTTTCCAACTTTTTGAATAAATTAAACTTTGATTATCATCAGGATTATTATCCACGTAATTTGATGCCCACATTTCTTTAGCAAATTTTTGTTTACCTCTTTTTTTAGCATCTGTCTCACCTGAATATTCACTAGTCCATTTTATTGAAAGGTCTAAACCACGTTTAGCAGCATCATTATCGGATTTATTACCTTCGGCGTTTGCAGGTTTTCCATCATTAATTCCAAAAGTTTTTTCACCACCAACAATCTCACTATATTTTCTTAATGATGAATATCTTACATATGCATTATTATTTAATCGTAATTCTCTTGCCAACTGTTGAGCTTTCTCTCCTCCTTTTGATAACAAATTACTCAAACCTTTTGCTACAAATCTTTTAGTTTCTTGTTGAGCAATGTTTATTACTTGTCCTTGTAGTGCTTGTCTTACTTGGTCTGGTGTACCTGTTGCACTTCTTGCTAATGCAGTTGCTAATTTAGTACCAGTTGATAATGCTTTTAAATTAGCTAAAATTTCATGAGTACGATATTCTTCACTCACACCTGGTACGGATACCGAAAAAATTGGATTTGCAACAATTTTGGATGGAATCAATACATCTGGTATCAAACTACCTAATGAGTTTTTTACTGCTCCTGCTGTCTTTGCAAATAAAGATTTTGGTTGAAAAGTTGCAGGTACACCTAATGCTCTAGAACCACCAAATTTTACCGCTTCTCCTACCGTATCACCTACAATTTGTGATGTCAAAAATGATAATCCCCTACCACCAGTTCCCGCTTTCATAGCTTCAAGTAATGGAGTTGATTGAGATGTGATTCTTAATGTATCGACAAGTCCATATATAGCAGGAGAACCCACAACCATATATTGATAAAGACCGGAATTTTCTTGTTCTAATCTTGTTTCACCTAATCTTATGCTATTATTTTTTCTGGCTTTGTTTAATAATGGGTCTGCAACCTTATTTAAAGTATAACTCGTACTTTTAATCTGAATATCTTTACTATTTTGGACAGTAAATGCTTCCTGTGGAGTTTTATTTCCTAGAGTATCGTATTTTTTACTTTTAAATAATTCTTCTAATGTTGGCATTTTAAATTACGTTTATGCTAATGCAAATTTATTCCTAGTACTATTATCCATTGTGTTGGTAACATTTGCAGTAACTTTTGAACCGTCCATATAAACTCCTATCTTTCCATTTGCCATATCGGCTCTTACACCTCTAAATTCTTGAATAAGTGCACTTAACATATTGTTATTAGTTGCTGCTATTGGAGAATCAGTAATTTTTCTAGATGCTACCGTATCAGATTTATTATCAAACATCTTAGTACCGGCTAATACCGTATCCTTATCATTGAGTTGAATAGCTCCTTCGGGCCCAAATAATGTTCTTTTTCCATACCCAGCTTTACTACCAAATGAAGCAATATCGTTTCCAAATTTCATTGCTTTTGCAGCCGCCGCAAATAATGCACCAACCATAGTCGCTGCTATAACGGCACCAATAATTGGTAATTTACCCTGACCACTAAAAATACTAGCAACAGCACCTAGTAAACTTGCACCAGTTTTTCGTCTTTCTGCAATTTGCTCAGCAATAGTAACTCGCAATGATTGTAACTTATGTTTATATATTAAAAAGGTTAAAGCGGCCAATGTTACAAAAAATCCAACCAATCCTGCGGCGTTTTGTGTAACATAAGCAATAACATTTGAAATTGCTCCAATTATATTTAGAATCCCCGCAACAACGTTTCCTAATAATTGAAACGCAGGTGTTAAATTACCACCTACCTTTTCAATGATACCTGCGATTGCGTTATTTATTTGTTCGGTAACTCCTGCAATTTTTTCATTTGCGGCTATAGAATCTGCTTTTTTCTTTAAATCTTCTTCACTTAAATCTCTAATATCAATTCCAGCATCAATTGCTTTTTGTGCGTTTTTTAATGCATCTCCACTTAAACTTTGCAATTTATCTCTTACACCTAACTCTTTAGTAATTTCTTCTACAGTTTTACCCGCTGCTTTTGCCAATGCTTCTTGAGTAAAATAGTCCTGTTGTCTAAAATCACAACTATCCTAAATTGCATCTAAAGTTGCTTCATTGGCATCTGCAATTTTTCCTTCATACGCTAAAGCTCTTGCTCTACTAAGATTAAATTGACCACCAACCATAGTTGCCGCCGCCAATTCAGCTTCAATACCACTTTCAAAATCTAAAAGTTTTTCAGCAGTTTGGCTTAAATCTTTAAGACTAGTTCCTAACATTTTTGCTTTTACCGCCTGTTGAACAAAAAGCTGAACATTTCCTTTCATATGTTTAGAAAGAACACCCGCACTAGCTGCCATATCCTCAAACCCTTCTTTAGCAGAAACCCCAACATCCGCAAACATTTTTGCAGCATCTAATGTTGCACCAGCGGCAGCAGATTCACTTAATTTACCAACCTGCTCAAACATAGAGGAAACTTTTGCAGAATCTTTAACTGCAATACCCATTTGAGTATTTAACAATCCCATTGAAACCTGTGTTGCTTCACTAAAGTGAAACATATCAGATTGGGCGTTTGCTAATTCTTCAATAACTTTATAAGCCTTTTCCGCATTTAACCCAAATTGACGATACCCCATTGCAATATGATGTACATCATGGTCAATTTTTTCAGTCATTCTTGCAGTAAAACCTGTATTTTCTCTAAAAGCTTGAGCCTGTTTATCTAAATCCATAAATACATGCAATCCAGCTCCTAATATGGCTACCATTAAAATCAAAGGTCCCATAGCAATCCCCGCTGATGCTACTGCTTTAAATAATACCATTGCACCCTTTGCCGCACCTACTAAACTTGCAGGCAGACCGTGTGCAGCATGCTGAATTGCATGCATTAATGCATGTTGTCTTTTATCAATTTTTATTAATTGATGTTTTATTTTTAAAAGTTTTAATTCTCTTTGAATTACTTCATCACTTGCTCCTTTTAGTTTTTGTATCAAATCATTTCTTTCTTCATCAAAAGTTTTTTCTTTAGATTTATGCCCATTTACTTTTTCCGCTAATTCAATTACTTCAACTGCGAGAGAAGTCATTACACCTCTTCTTTCTTGTGCTTGTTTTAATGCATCTCCTTCTAAATTATTTTCTTCTTCTCTAGCGGCAATAACATCCGCTAATACCGATGCCATCAAATTATTACCTTTAACTCGATTGGTTAAAGTATCTAAAGCACCTTTATCTGTTACTTTTAATTTTTTAGTGATATCAGCAATATCATCATATGTATCTTTCTGCTTTTGTAATTTTTGAATTTTAGCCGAAAGTTGAGCAGATTCTTCATCACCTTTTTTAATTAACTCTTCGAGACGCTTTTTTTCCATATGACGAGCGTTAGCAGCTTTCTCTACATTTATAGAAATCTGCTTTTCTACTCGTTCTTTTTCTTTTAAGAGACTATTGAGTTCTTTTTGTTCAGCTGGTGTTAATTTTTCTGCCATTTATTTATATTACTTAAAATCTGGCCCTATAAATCCATTATCTTTAAGATACTTAAACATTTTAGGGTCTTCTTTTTGTATTTTTTTTAGATGTGGATAAAATGAACCAATCATATCCTGTAGTTCATCATCTAATTTTCTTAATACAGGATCGTTATCTATTACATTTTGTAATTTATTTGGTTTCTTTTTACCAAACCATCCCCAAAATTCATTGAGTTTTGTCTCTGATATTTTATATTTTTTCATAATAGGTATAATTTAACAGTTATAAATATCCCATAAAAGAAAAAAGTTAGGATTATCTTCTAACCCTAACTTTACTAGATTTATTAACTTTTTCTATTTCATCATTTTCTTTTTTCTTTGCGTCTGCTAGCTTATTATAATAAAATAATCTCAATCTTGTTGGCATATGATACAACTCGGTTACACTAAACCCATTTCCATATTGAACCATATCAAATATTTGGGAGTGTAATTGTATAGAATGATTAGCTGCTAGGCCAAAAAAAGCCAACACCTAATGTAATAGGCGCCTCCTCCACCTCACCATCTTCATGAGTATATTTAATAGTCATATCCATATCTGGAGATATTTGTTTAACATATTCTCTCAAAGCTCTACTATCCAATGCACGCATTCCATTTATGAATTTATTAATATGTCCAATATCAGAAATACCGTCCACTGCTTTAATCATATATCTTAAACGTGTGGTAATATCATAAGAAGTCTCTTTATTTAATTTTTCAAGTGCTGCAATTTCTTTTTCTATTTCTCTTTCATCACCATGTGTAAGGAATTTAAAAGTAATCTTATTTTTTCCTAATGGTGTTACGAATTCAAATTCATTTTTATTATTAAATAAAGAATAATCTATATCTTTTGTCTTTACCTGTGTTAAATCTGCGGTAACAGTAATAGTTTCACTTTTCTTAGTTGAATAAAAATTAAATTCATATTCTGGTCCATAACCCAATACTCTTGTAGCTAAAATAATTGCATTTTTATCACCAATGATAATATCATTTATATCTATTTTATCAACTATAATAGATTCAAATAATTTATCTAACACAACCCCTTTCTTAATAAGGTTCGTAGAAGAAAGAATATCTTCTTCTTTTGCAGTCATTAATTTTATTGTAATTCTTCCAGATGATAGTGGATGTTCTTTTGGATACACTTTTCCTTCTGATGGTAAATCCAACACTTCCGTTGGAAAATCGTATTTTTGTTCTTGCATAACGTTATTGTTTTTGTATATATAAATACATAAAATCAAAAAAATTGAAAATAAAAAAGGGATACCTTTTGAGTATCCCCTTCTTAATATTGTTTTTCTTAGATTAGAATTCAAGAACTGCGTAATCGTAAGTAAGTGTTAAAGTAATAGTTGTAGGTTCATTAGTTGTGTTGTATGCCAAATCTCCAAAGTTTGCTTGAGAGATAAATGCTCCTTTTAATGTCCATTGTTCAACAACATCACCAACAGGTCCTAACATTTTAAAATTAATATCTTTCTTATACATTTCTCCGTATCCATCTCTACCTGTAATAGATTCATGCGAAAGACGAATCCATTCCATTACCGCTTGTGCTGCTGAAGGAACGATTGGGTCATAGAGTGTGATTTCTATATCCTGCCACTCACCTTTACCTTTCAACTTTCTATATACGTTGATGTGGTCTAATTTTACAGTCTCAAACTGAATGTTTGGTCTGTTAGCCGCACTAACTACAAATGAAGGAATTGCTATTTCACCGAATTCCATGATATAGCGGTTCTTCATTTTAGGTTCGAAGTTCGTATAGAACATCTTATCGAAGGATAGTATCTCTGCCATTTTTAATTACCTTTTATTTTATAATAAATATCTACTTTGTTCTTTTTTATATTATGCTGAGAAACTTGCTCCAGTTGGTAAGATGTTGAAATCCACTACAATGAATTCCGCTGTCTTAGCAGGTTGTAAGAAAATTTGTCCAGCCATAATATTTCTATCAATCACATCTGGAGTGTTGTTGGTTTCATCCATCACCACTTTGAATGCGAATAAACCTTGTCTTTGCTGAATAGTTTCTAAGAAAGGATTTACAGTACTTAGGAATCTTCCTCTTGTCTCAGAAGTGTTTTGTTCGAACACTAAGAAACGAGATGTAGATGCGATAAACTTCTTAACTGCAATCAATAATCTTCTTACGTTGATTCTATCTAATGCAGATGCTTTATCTTGCAAAGTTTTTTGTCCGAATGCCACAATACCTTGTCCAGGAAATGTTGCAATTGGGTTTACTTTGTTTTCATAAAGTGTATCTCTTTCAGCGTGTGTTAATCTATTCAATACACTAACTGCTCCTACAATACCACCTCTATTCAAACCAGCTGGTGCGAACCACTCAGCCGCTAATCTATCGTTACTTGCATAAACAGCTGGTAACAATGTAGAAGGTGGAACAGTTGTAAGTTTGTTTGTGTTTGTATCAATTGTTTTTACCCAAGGGTAGTAAGTTGCTACATAGTTTGAATCAACTGCGTTTGCTTGCTCAGTTGCTTCAGTAATTGTATCATCGTAATCGTTAAAATCAGCGATATAGAAGCAATCTTGTCTTTCCTCAACCATATCAATTACTTTAGATACAATAGAAGGATGTAATTGTCTTACAATACCTGGAGTCACAACCAAGTTGATATCATATTCATCCGCATTTGAAATTGCGTTAATTGCTTTAGTATATGCTACTGAACCAGATGATGTTGAAGTTGAACAATTGAATCCTTGTGTATTCGCATTACCCCATATTTCATTGTTATTATAATCTTTAATACCTGGTCTAGCAACTCTAATCACTACATTTGAACCATCAAAACCACCTTGAAATCCTAAAACAAATTGTCTCTTAACCATATCAGTTGATGCAGAACCTGTCATTTGATATGATAATGCTACACCACTAATACTTCCATCAAATGCAAACGCTGTATTTGAACCAGTATATTGAGTTATTGGAAGTGGTTTTAAATAATTGTGGTTATCAGCTGAAATGCCCGCAGATTCAAAATCAAAACCTGAAAAATATACAGGTGATGATGCACTATTTCCGGTAGATTGTGTTTGGAATCTTACCTTTGGAACTTTTACTGAATCACCTAAAGTTGTTGTGATTGAGTTTGTGTATGCCCCATGTCCAAATGGTGCTGCTGAAATTGGGAATGAACCCGCATCTGATACAACTACTCTTACATATTTTGATTTGTTTGAGTAATCACCATTTTCGGTAATTTTACCATTTGCATCAATTGTATTCCATCTATCACCAATTCTTCTAGAAATATAATTTGGAGAAGCAGGGTCTAAGTTTACATTATTATATGTTTCTAAAACCGTCTTTCTCTTATCAGTATCATTAAATCCTCTAATTGTTACTGTAAACGTTGCGTAATCAGTTCCGCCATCTTCACCAGCTGCTTTTACATTAGAAATACCAATTTTGAATTTAGTATTATATAATGTACCATGTCCTAAAGTTACAAATTTAAATAAATTAAATCTCTCACCACTAATCAATTGTGATTGTACATAAGGAGTTTCAGCTGATTGTGCATCTTGTGCAAAGTTTTGTACTGGCAAAATACCTGAACTAACAACAGTACCACCTTCTAATCCCATTGCAGCATTTGTATAAGATGCTGATGCTTCATGTTCAAAATATGCGTAAGTATATGCTTTCTTTGAACCGAATGGAGAAGTTCCGAATACATCAGAAAGGTCATTTGTATCTCTTGGAAGAATAGATGCTGAAACAAAGCCAAAATCTGAACCAGAAAGTAAAAAAGAACCAGAGTATCCAGCTCTTGGGTCAGATATTAATTGTGCTACTTTAGCTACATCTTGATTGCCTCTTTCAGTTGTGTGTAAAACACCAATTAGTTTTTCTCCAACTAAACCACCAGATGCAAATATACCGATAGGTGCAGCTTCTTGATAACCACCGATACCAGCAACTCTTACAATTGTTGCTACACCAGCCTCTCTCAAATAGTTTTGTACTGCATATTCAGTAAAATATGTTCCATCAGGTGTTCCGAAGATTTCTTCAAATTCTGATTGTGTTCTTACGATAGTTGGAACAAAAGCAGGTCCTTGTTTGAAAGGTCCTATAAATGCTGCTCCTATTTCTCCTATTCCTTGCGCTAAGAAGGAAAGGTCATTTTCTCTCGTAAATACGCCAGGTGATACGATTCTTTCTGCCATTTTATTTCTCCAATTAGATTTTTAAATTGTATTTTGTATTCCATCTAAAAATACACATATAAATATAAAGAAAATATCCAAAACACATAATCGTGCTTTGGATATACTCTATTTATTAAATTATATTAAATTATGCTGGTATTGGTCTCGCAACTGAACCAGATGTAGGTGACCAAGGTAAATCATCTGACATTACATTCATAATAGATGCTTTCTTAGCCAATATCTCTTTATCCATTCTACCTTGAATATGGTCCCAATAATTAGTTGGTTTAGAACCACTAACATGGTCTTTAATCCATTCTATTACTTGAGATTCAGATAAACTATCATAAGGAGTAAAATTATCTGGATCAACACTTCTTAAATCAAATGGTGTTGCTCCCATAAATTCTCCAGTAACACCATCTTCATCGGTGCATTTAACTTTCCATTGAGTACCAATTATAACATTATCCAAATTATGGTCAAGATTATTACCTTTTTTAAGACCTACAATTTTCCATTCATATGTATATCCCATATATTATTATTTTTTAAATTTAACCTAATGACCCACTTAAAGGATTTAATCCCAAGTGTTCACACATTTTTTCAGCCAAATAATAGTTACTTCCACTCCAAGAATTTAAAATATTACTTGGAACTTTCCATTCACCATTAATTAAAACATCATCTGGAATAGCTACCGATTCCCTATTTGGGTCTCTATATCTAATCTCGTATCTTAATCTACAATCATCATTATTTAAATCGTAGCTAAGTACATTTGTAAATACAACATTAGCAGTTTTACCGAAAATGTTTTTTTCTTCTATAAAAGTAAGCATATATTTTTATTTTAAATAAATATTAGTTTAATCAAAAGATGATATATCACCTCTTTCTCTCGCTAGAATATCTGATGTTAATTCGTTTGCAAATGGTCCTACACCAACTGAAACGGTAGTATCATCTACTACATTTTCTGCACCATATAATTCTACAAGTCTATCTTTTAAAACTGCGTATCCAAATTCAAATATATTATTATTTTGCAATGCATTCCAATTTGGTACTTTAATTTTAGTTTCATAAGTGTGTAAACTTGATGTAATCATATTTTCAGTAACTTCATAGCTATGTGAACCTATTGTTTTAGTCCTCTTAACGGTCATTGGTATTTCTTTAGGTACAGTAACCGTCTTTACAATTTCTCTTCCTAAATCAATTTTTACCTCTTTTCCTATTTCTAAACTAAAACAAGTTCTTTCGTTCGCTTTACCAATAGTAGCCATACTAGAATCTGCAATAATTGCATCTTCTTGACTTTTGTAGATATGAATATCAAATATACATTCGCCAGTTTTTAAAACCCTATACTCGCCAATTCTTATGTAAGCGTTTTGGATTAAACCTCTATCAGTTCCAATTGGAGTAGTTACTCTTAATGCCATACCTTATTGATTTTCTAAATTTTCGATTCTTTCTAATAAATATTCGTTTTGTGCTTTTATGAAATTGATTTCATTTCTTAATTCTTTTACACCTTGAATAAGTGTTGGAATAAGACTTTCCATACTTAATGTCAACAATCCACTTAATTCATCTTCCTTAACCAATTCAGGATAAATAGATTGAACTTGTTGTGCCAATACACCATGTTTAATTCGTGTATCTTCTTCTGGATTTTCTTTAATCGTATCAAACTTATATGTGTAGTATATAGGAGTAAGAGTATCTATTTTATCCAATACATCACTAATGTATCCTGTGATATTTTTCGCTCTTAAGTCCGAATAACCAACCCAGCCATAATAATATGGATACAAAACTACACCACCAAAAGAACCTCCACCATTAATCATGTAGATGTTATTATATCCATCCGTCTGTCCTACCCAATGGTAACCACCAGAACTTCTCCAATATACACCAAATCCATTTAATGCATCAATATTACCATCGGCATTCCAGTTTACATTTATGAATTGACGTACTCTTAGTGGTCCTTCAATATTAAAACGCATCCATCCGTATGTAGTTGAACCCGGTGCTGTAAAACAGTTATTAGGTCTACTATAATACCAACTCCATCCATTACCATTTTGAACATAAACACCACCATTACCACTTTCAAACATCAAATGGTTATGATATCCAGAAGGGTCATTGAAGTTTTGTCCACCCCAACCGCTCTTATAATATCCAAATGTTTCCCAAGGTGTGTAAGATGAACTAAAGTTTGTTCTAAAGTGCCCACCATAAGATTGTTGATACAATCCACCACCACCTTGGTTTCTAAACCATCCATTACAATATACTTCACTAAATGTTGGACCAGAGTCAGTTCTTACGTTTTGGTTCATGTAGTTGGACATCCAACCCATGTATCTGTTCCAATAGTTACCGTCTCTCGCCATGTAGTGAGATTCTAAACCATCACCACCATAACGGAAAATATGATAACCATTTGCTACAGTTTGATAATAAACATGTGAGCTATGCCATTGAATCTTATAATATTCACCTGTCCAACCACCTGGATCACTATACAACATATAGCCAGGATAGATGTAATGGTTATTTGAGCCAAGCCAGTTTACTCTTGTATCACCTTGTCCGCTACCAAAATAATATCCAGTATTATCTCTATCATAATAAATGTTTGCTCTAAAATCGTTACCATAAGTAATACGATACAACTCCATATGAGCATTACCATACTCAATACGAATTTGCCAGTTTCCGGAGTTATTCAACATACCGAAACCACTACCATCCCAATACCCAGCGTATCCTCTTAAATCAGATTCGTAGTTGTTATACAATACAATACCACCATATCCATATCCACCACCTGCTGATTTCCAATATCCATTATTGGTGTACCAGTGCATACCTCTGTTTTGGTTATAGAGTCCAGTACCATTACTATTATTTCTAAACCAACCATTTACATAAACTTCCGCAAATGTTGGTCCCGCATCAGTTCTTACGTTTTGGTTCATGTAGTTGGACATCCAACCCATGTATCTGTTCCAATAGTTTCCATCTCTTGCAAATTGATGTGATTCAAGACCATCACCACCATAACGCAAAATATGATAACCATTTGCTAAAGTTTGATAATAAACATGTGAGCTATGCCATTGAATCTTATAATATTCACCTGTCCAACCACCTGGATCAGAGTATAACATATATCCAGGATAAATGTAATGGTTATTTGAACCTAACCAGTTTACTCTTGTATCACCTTGTCCATTTCCGAAATAGTATCCGGTATTGTTTCTATCATAGAATATTGTTGCCTGTATTTCATTTTCAACATATACAGGTCCACCCGCATACCAGTTAAGATATGTGCCATATCCATTTCTAGGGTCTAAATGTAAGTTACCATTTGTAGTTACAACTGATGCCCAGCTATCTACTCTACCGTTTGAACCAACATATAAATATGCACCCCATGATGGGTTAGGACCGTGTAGAGTACCACCTCTAAATCTACCAGCATTTCCACTATCGGTTGGGTCTACATAATATCCACCATCATTCGCATCTCTATATATTGTTGCATACATATCACCACCCGTACCAAAGTACAAGTTTCCAACCCAAATATTATATAATGCCATTCGATAACCGAGTGCATACAATTCAGTTGTATTAAAATAGAAATTAGAACGGTCAGTATAAATGTGAGCATGTGATGAGTTGGCAGGACCAAATTCAATGTATCCATAAGGGGTAACATTTCGCATACCCCAAGAACCTGCGGTAATATAATATGATGCGTTACCAAAATCAATTCTATTTAAACGGCTTGTTCCATCAGGATCCACATACCAACCAGTACTACTATAATTGTAGAAAATAGTTGAACGCATATCTCCATAAGAGATTGCAACACCATTTGTAGAATCAATTGAAAATCTTAAAGAGTTACCACCTGTACTATTGTTTCTTTGAGAGTTTGTTTCGCCCCAGAAACGGAAGATACCATGTGCTTGGTTAGTACCAAATGAAATACCATCATAGTACCAAATCTTATGGAAGTTATCACCACTAGCTCTTACTAATATTGCACCATCATTTGCAATGAAAGCAACACCACCATTTCTACTATTTCCACTACCAGACCAAACTTCACCTAATACATAAAGTCTCGCATCGTGGTTAAGACTCATTTTTACAGTATTCCAATCAGTACTACCTGCTCTTGATGTGTACCAATAGTGTGAGTGGTTTTCAGATGAAGTATTACCATTACTTCTCCAATGACCCGAATAGTATCTAATATCGTTTCCATAACTACGAATCATACCATCGTAGTTATCAATTATACCCAATTCAAGTGATGGATAATCACCCAATCCACCAAATTTTAATCCAACGGTTCCATTACTGCCACCGCCACCTTGTCCGTTTTGAATACCCAAATACCAAATACGAGAGTTGCCATTTGGATTAACAAAATAATTTGTTGGGTCATTTGAATCTCTAAATATCGTACCATACACCTCACCAGCTGCGTACATTGTACCACCTGTGTAAATACTTTGATTTGTATTAAATCCAGGATAAGAGTTTGGAACAATTTCACAAAATGTTGATGAACCAGGATTACCAGTACCACCATTTGTTAATGTCCATCCAGATGAATGGTAATTATCAGTAATTGCAATATATAAAGTACCACTATTTGTACAATAAATTTGTAAATAATGAGTATCATAAGTTCCAGTACCTCTAATACGAATGTTGTTTACAACACCACCCGCATTATACCAAGATTTACCTAATAATGTAAGAGTTGATGCACCCGCTGAACCAAAGTGTACACCTGCATTAAATTTTTGATGATGGTGTAAACTACTATTGTAATCCCAAGTATGGAATGTAGCCATTGCTCTATTACCAGGATTTGTAGCAATTGTGTACCAGTTCCCTGCAGTTACCGAAATAGTTAAAGTATCTATTAAAGCCCATCCTCTTATATTTAGATAATTTAATACTGATGTAGATGCGGGGTCTAAATAATAGTTAGTATCGTTTCTATCTCTGAATATAGGTGCATCAATTTGTCCATTTGTATAAATTAATGCTCTTTCAGGATCGCCCGTTGAACCAAATCCAAAATAATCATTTGTATCATTATCATCTGATGCTGCAAACCACATTCTCGCAGTATTAGATGATTCGTAATGTCTAATATATCCAGGATCGTTTGTTTGTGCTGCAAAATTTATATATGAGTTATTACCACTTTTTTGAATTGTAATATCACCACCATACACATTTAAATCACCACCGATTAAAAGGTCACCATTATTTTGGTCAAATCTATGTTTTACATATGCAGTTCTATTACCACTTTGTCTTGATGGTACAGTAAATCCACCACCAATTGCTCCAGTTGAACCTTCAGATGTTATTAAGAAATAATTTAAAGGATTATCATGATATAATCCCCATCCAGTATATGGTTCATAATCCACAAAGATACCTGTCCAACCTTCTCCGGTCACTTGCTGCATACCAAACGCAGCTCCTGCTGATGATGTTCCAGATGAATTTAATAGTAAACCAGGTTTATTATAGGTTACGGCATTTACCGAACCTTGCATATTAATTGATGTACCTGTGCTTGATAAATCCGCATAATATGTTGTAGCCGAATCATAATAAATTGGAGAAATAATAGAACCATATACTTCTAATTGAGCATTACCTCTAATTACCATATTACGGTCACCACTTAATCCACCATCTCTAAATACAATATCTTCACCACCAGATGTTGCAATAATTAAATGATTATCATCAGTATCCGTAGCTTGTAAGTA
>Ga0172367_10002080_pt1 | contig 27942 bp, 11 predicted proteins | sample Lak10m_FD_114542 | JGI IMG/M metagenome (GOLD analysis project Ga0172367, IMG submission 114542) | Freshwater microbial communities from Kabuno Bay, South-Kivu, Congo - kab_022012_10m | ecosystem: Environmental > Aquatic > Freshwater > Lake | place: Democratic Republic of the Congo: South-Kivu...
AATCGCCGGTTCGTTACGCGCAAGGAATTGCAGGAGCGGCTCGGCGTGTCCTGGGCGACCCTGAAGCGCGACCTGACCTACATGAAGGACAGGCTCAGTGCGCCCATCATCTTCGACCGCGATCTTGGAGGCTACCGTTTTGAGAAGCCCGGAGAAAGCAAGCGGGTCGGGCCGCAGTACGAACTGCCGGGGTTGTGGTTCACGGCCGAGGAAATCCATGCCTTGCTGACCATGCAACACCTGCTCTCCAACCTTGATACCGGCGGCCTCCTCGGTCCGCAGATCAAGCCGCTGCTGGCACGTCTGACGGGCATCCTTGCCGCTGGCGATAACCCGGTCGAGGAGGTCCAGCGCCGCATCCGCATTCAGACCGTCGGAGCGCGCAAGTTCCACCTCGACCACTTCCAGGCCGTTGGCTCGGCTCTGCTGCGCCGCAAGCGTCTGGTCATCCGCTATCACGCACGGGGGAAGAACGAGGAGACGGAACGCGAGGTGTCCCCGCAGCGCCTGATGCACTACCGGGACAACTGGTACCTCGACGCCTGGTGCCATCTTCGGGATGGATTGCGGGCCTTCTCCGTCGATGCAATCCAACACGCGGAGATTCTCGACAAGCGGGCGAAGGATGTCGCCGACAAACGGCTCGATGAAGTGCTGGGCTCGGGGTACGGGATATTTTCGGGGGACGAGGTGACTTGGGCGACGCTGCGCTTCACCCCGGAACGTGCGAGATGGGTTGCCGCCGAGCAGTGGCATCCCAATCAGGAAGGGCGTCTGCTGAAGGATGGCAGCTATGAACTCAAGGTGCCGTATGCGGACGACCGGGAACTGATCATGGACGTCATGAAATATGGTGGGGATTGCGTCGTTGTGAGCCCCAAGGCATTGGCAAACCGGGTTTTGGTGGAGTTCGGTCGGGCGCAGGCGCAATATCGGGCGTAAAAGCAAGCTGGATTGTGGGCGCATCTGGTGAGCCTTAGTACTTTTAGCATGGCACTTTGCTACAAGTCACGAGAGGTGACGATGCTATCCATGACCTACCAAACGCGAGCCTGGCTTCAGCAGCGGGGTATCTCAACTGCCAAGGACGATATACCGTTCAATTTGAGGCGTGAAACATACGACCTTTGTAGGAGCTGGATTGCATATTCCGGCCAATGGGTGCACAGGCAACTGCTGTCCGCCGTTGGCAACGATAGCTTCAAGCATATTGCGCCTCAACTACATGCAAATCTCGTATCGGCCCTGACGGGACCGCCAGGGCGGTCAGCCGTCGCAACCACCGCATCAAACACCATAGACGTCCCTCACCGTTCTCACCTTGAATATTCACGGCCTTCCTCATGGCATACTGGCATATCCCAACGAAAAATGACAGGCCGCAAAGCGTCTAGTAGCGAGAACGGTCAATAGTGTGTATTGCCATTTTTGGCACTGCGCAAATTCGCATGTCACCGACGAGTCGCCGTCGAATTCGATGCGCCGATGTCACTCGGCGGCAGATGCATCAATTTGAAATGAATTTGCACTCGACGGAGCATAGATTGGGAGGAGCATGAAGCCTGGAGACAAAGTCCGGTTGCGAGCCAATCCAGGCCGGATAGGCATACTTGGCAATGAGACAGATGGCCCCGAGACGCGCCGCCGTGTTTTGGTGAACTTCCTTGATGGTGACGAACAGTTTGTTCTTGAAGCGTCGCTTGAAAAAGTCGAGAAAGAAACACCGGGACCCTATGCAATGCTCTCCCGCGGCCGCTATGGGCGTGTCGGAGATCTTCGTGGAGCTGTGACCTATTATCGGTTGAGTGGAAAACTTGCCAACCTAATATACAGCCTGAATACGACCAATACCCAGTTCCTTGCGTATCAATTCAAGCCGGTATTGCATTTCCTTGATTCCCCTTGCCGGGGAATCCTTATTGCCGACGAAGTTGGTTTGGGAAAAACAATTGAAGCGGGGCTGATTTGGACGGAACTACGCGCACGATTGGATGCTCGTCGCCTATTAGTTGTTTGCCCAGCAATGCTCCGCGAAAAATGGCAGATGGAACTTTCCGACCGGTTTGGCGTGCGTGCGGAAATTGCCGATGCTGCAGAAGTGCTGAAAAAGCTGCAAGCTGTGAGAGAGCGACCGCAGGATGGCTTTGCCCTCATATCCAGCATGCAGGGCCTAAGGCCACCACGTGGATGGGATGATGACGAGGAGCCGAGCAGGGCTGCCGCCGCAAAGCTCGCCCGATACCTGGTCGATGCAGAGCTTGAAGATCCATTGCTGGATATGGTGATTGTCGACGAAGCGCACTATTTACGGAATCGTGAAACGCAGACACACCGGCTAGGGCAGTTGCTTCGACCTGTCGCGGAGAACTTGGTACTTCTATCCGCAACCCCGATTCAATTGCGCAGCACCGACCTATTTCACCTGCTCAACCTGCTCGACGAGGATGCGTTTCCGTACGAAACCTCATTTTCGGATACGTTGGAGGCCAACGCTCCAATTGTCCAACTTCGAGACAGACTACTGTCCTCAACGGTCACGCAGCAGGAGTTCGTCCAGGCACTCAAAGAATGCCTTGATGCAAGAATATTCGAAGACAACGCCCAGATCGAACACCTGATTCAGAACGCGCCGGCAGACACCATACTTGGCTCCCCGAAGGGGCGATCAGAACTGGCGGAGCGCCTTGACAGGATCAATCCGCTTGCAAAGGTGGTCACTCGCACCAGGAAGCGTGACGTCGAGGAAATGAGGGTTGTTCGCCATCCCATCGCAATCAAGGCCGTGATGAGTCCGGCCGAGGAATTGTTCTACTCCGCTGTCACCGAAAAGGTAAGGGCGTTCTGCGAGGATATGGAGATTTCCACCGGCTTTATGCTGACAATTCCCCAGCGCCAGATGTCAAGTTGTATGGCTGCTGCTTGCTTGGGTTGGATGGCAAAGATTGGTAAGGAAACGAATGATGAGCTAGATGAGACAGTGTTTGAAGCGTTCGGCGATGCGGACGACGAACCTTCTCGAAGCCCAACGATAGGGCCGCTTCTCACTGAACTGGTAAAGGTTGCTCGTTCCGTCGGCGACTATAAGGCACTGAAGGCGGGCGACTCAAAATATGCGGCCCTGATCAAGAACCTCCGTGGTTATTGGCGCGCAAACCCGCGCAAGAAAATCGTACTGTTTTCCTTCTACCGGCACACCTTGCACTATTTGAAGGAAAGACTGGCGGAGGATGGTGTCAAGTCAGTCTCTGTTCACGGTGGCATGGACAAACAGGCAGCGCTGCGAGAGTTCGCTGACCCCAATGGGCCGGATATTCTTCTGTCGTCCGAAGTCGCGTCGGAAGGTGTCGACTTGCAGTTTTCAAGCCTTGTCATCAACTATGACCTGCCATGGAACCCGATGCGGATTGAGCAACGGATAGGTCGTATCGATCGAATTGGCCAGGAAGCGGAAAAGATTCTGATTTGGAATTTCCTATATGCCGACACGATTGATGATCGGGTCTACGAGCGACTCCTGGATCGGCTAGATATATTCCGCCGTGCGCTCGGCAGTATTGAAGCGATTCTTGGCGAGCAGATCAGGGAACTGGGATTTGACCTGCTAAGACATTCGCTGACCCCAGAGCAGGAGCAGGAGCGGATTGATCGCGCCAAGGTAACCATCGAAACACTGAACCGCAGCCAGGAGGCGCTCGAAAATCAGGCGACCCAACTGATTGCGCACGGCGACTATATCCAGAACAAGGTGAGAGCCGCTCGCGAATTGGGTCGCTATGTCCGTGGCGAAGACCTCTTTGCTTACGTTCGAGATTTCCTTGAAAAGACCTTCGAAGGCAGCCGGTTCTTGGCAACTGACCGCAATCCAATGGAAGTTTCGCTAGACCTTTCAGTCGAGGGACGAGTCGTTTTCGGGGATTTCCTAGCTGAACACAGATTGCAAGGTCGAACGGCGATACTTGGATCGCAACCACCTTTGCTTTTGTTCGAGAACAAACTTGGGTCCAAACGGCGAGGTATTGAAGCCGTGACGCAGGATCATCCATTAGTTCGCTTTGTAAGTGAGCAATTGCGTACGTCAGGTAACGGCCCCGGATACTTTCCAGTTAGTGCGATCGAACTTCCTGTCCATGCCACGGGGTTTGTCCCTCCAGGACGATATGTGTATGCCGTGTCACGGTGGACGTTAACTGGGTCCAGAGATTTGGAGCGATTGGAGTATGTAGTTCGAGCCATGGACAGTCATGCTGCGATTGACGGTGAAGACGCTGAGCGGTTGGTAAATCTTGCCGCGATGGATGGGAAGGATTGGCTCGGTGCCGCCAACGGAGTCGATCACGATCAGGTGGCCACGATATTTGAGGATTGCACTGCGCAACTTGATGAGTCCTTCCGAGAGTTCAAGGAATCCTATAAGCGTGAGGACCAGGACCGCATCAATCTTATGGTGAATACGCTGGAGCATCACCGAAAAGTACAGCGCGAAAAAATCATCGAAAGAGTCAAACGGTATCGTGATTTCGGAAATGAGCGCCAGAAACGAATGATTCCCGCAGAGGAAGGCCGACTCAAAAAGCAGGACGCAAGATTGAATGAAAAGATTCAAGCCTTGCGGTTACGAGAAAAGCTGGCCGCATCGGACAGCTTTGTATCGGGAGGCGTCATACGCGTCGCATAGCAGTACGTAATTAGGGGGGCGGTAAAATGGTCAAATCATTGCGTGAAGCATTGACACGAGCACTTACGGAAAAAGGTGAGGAGGTTCCACAGCTTTCCGGGCGCACTCAACAACGCGAACACGACGGCAAGACATTGCCGAAGCCTGACTCGGCAATCACAAAGTTTAAAGACGCCAGCAATCGGGTATCGACAGTTGTCAGATCGAGCCCCAATCCAGGGAAAAATAGACAGCGACCTAAGGTCGCGGCTGTGAAGGCTAGGACCATCCGCGCGCTACAGCAGGACATTGCCAATTTGGCATCAGTCTATGGAGCTAGCAATCCCCAAGCAAGCAATCGTGGCGGTGGGCAAGTATCCGGCTCAGCCTCGTCTGCGGCATGGACAATTAAGATCGGCCGCACGCCCAAGGTCAACGAATTTCTCAAGCTGAATTCCCACCAGCTATCTATCCTGAGTCCGAGGTTGAGCGGAATCTCGGACCAGGCACCAGGCGCCAATGAACGCTCAGATGTTAGGGAACTGGCTATCGGCCTCGATTTCGGGACATCCAGCGTTAAAGTTATTGTGGGAGATCATGCCGCGGGCGTCGCCTTTGCTGTCCCATTTTTCGAAATGGAAGGCATTGAAGGCTATTTGTTGCCGAGTCGCCTTTATGAAACGGCCGGACATTTCTCCCTTAAATCAGGGGCAAAGATTCACCGGAACCTGAAGCTTTCGCTGTTTGCATCCGGGGACACGGCACAGTCTCAGCGGAGAGCGACGGCGTTTCTGGCATTGGTTGTTCGGCATGCGCGCGCGTGGTTGCTGAGTGAGCACTCCGAGATTTACGGCAGCACTAAGATTCTATGGAAGTTGGTTTTGGGAATGCCGGCCGAGAACTATGCAGACACCCGCCTCGTTGACCGCTTCCAGCAGCTGGCACGCTCCGCGTGGATTCTTGCCGGGATGCGGCACAAGGACATTACCGCTGACATGGCGGATCTGGCGACGGTACGGGGAGAAAAGGCAGGCCAGGAGAATCCCGCGTTGTCGGGATCTTCGGATGTTGAAATCGATGTTGTGCCGGAACTATCCGCTCAGATATTTGGTTTCTTGCAGTCGAATCGATTCGACAGAAATGCAAAAAATATCTTTGTAATGGTCGATGTCGGTGCCGGAACGGTCGATTCAGCGCTATTCCACGTTAAGCGCGAAAAGGCCAAATGGAACTTTGAATTCTTCACGAATCTCGTTCAGCCACTTGGGGTAATGAATCTCCATAGGGAGCGTGTCGATTGGTGGTTGAGGGCACTCGAGGCACATCCAGAGAACCCCCGGAATTTAGTAGAGGCGCTTCGTGAGATGGAAATGTCCACTGATCACATGGGGTCGATACCCGAACAATTGGAGGGGTACGTCACCGATGTGGCCGTCACATTCAGTGATCGCAAAAAGCATCCGGACGAAGAGTTTTTCGTAAAGAAAGTGGTCGCACAGGTGCGAGGGAAGACTATTTGGCGAACTTGGAAGGACGGATATCTGAGTCAGGGAACCCTAGCAGGCGTGCCGCTGTTTCTTTGCGGGGGTGGAATGCGGATGAACTATTTCAATCGCCTAGCCGTGGAACTCAAGAACTTTCCAGGATGCACCTGGTTGAGTGCTCGCCCCATGGGTCTGGAGATTCCGAAAGACTTGGAAGCGCCGGGACTTGTTCGAGACGACTACGACCGCCTGTCTGTAGCGTATGGGCTGAGTTTCCTTAATGTGGGTAAGATCGTAAAGGCGCTTCCTCCACCCGTAGCACCAACGCCCCAGCAGCAATCGTGGCATTTCACCGATCGATTCATTGACAAGGATCAGGTGTAGTCCAAAGCGGTCGTATAACGTTTGCATTGGAACTGTTCGGTTATCAACATGCCATTTAGCGTTACCAAATCGCCAGCGATCAGCGAATGAACGTCTTTCAAACTCACGCAGATATCGTTTCCGACTACGCGACTTACATCCGTAGCTTCCTGAAGATTGATGATCCTGCAATTCGCCACACGGTCGAGGAAGCACTCAACCAGGGGAAGCTGTGGCCGGAACCCCTGCTCCAGTTCAATCCATCGTTCGAGATGTACGGCAGCCTGGAGAAGCTGGCGCAGGCCGGCGACATTCACGCCGACATTCGCGACATCTTCAAGGGCTACTCGCTTTACAAGCATCAGGTCGAAGCCATCAGGCTTGGTACCTCCGGCAGGGACTTCATCGTCACTTCCGGAACCGGGTCCGGAAAATCGCTGACCTATATCGGGTCGATCTTTCACTACCTGCTGTCCAATCCGCAAGCCAAGGGCGTGACGGCGGTCGTCGTGTATCCGATGAACGCCTTGATCAACTCACAGTTCGAGGAATTTACCCGCTACAAGGACAACTACGAAAAGACCACGGGCAAGACGTTCCCGATCAGTTTCGGCCAATACACAGGGCAGGAAAAAGAAGACAAGCGCGCCGAAATGCGCGAGAACCCGCCACAGATCTTGCTCACCAACTACATGATGTTGGAGTTGCTGCTGACTCGACTTCGCGAGCGGTCTATTCGCGACGGGATCTACGAGAACCTGAGTTTCCTGGTCTTCGACGAACTACATACCTACCGTGGCAGGCAGGGCGCCGACGTGGCCATGCTTATCCGGCGGATCCGGGCACGCTGCATCAAGCCAGTGGTGTGTATTGGGACATCCGCGACCATGGTTTCGGTGGGTTCGCTTGCAGAGCAGCGCACCGAGGTTGCGAATGTTGCGACAAAACTATTCGGTAAGCCCTTCCTGCCGGAACAAGTCATCAACGAAACTCTGGCGCGCTCACTCGACTACAAGGGATTGTTGCCATCCGCAGATGACTTGGCTCAGGCCATCGATTCGGGTATCGATCAAAGTGCCAACGCCGATGCTCTTAGATTACATCCCGTCGCTGTCTGGCTCGAAAACGCCGTAGCGCTCGAAGATCGGGAAGGAATACTGGTACGAGGAAAGCCACAGCGCCTGTCGGCCATTGTTGAGTCCCTTGCTCTGGCTTCGGGAAAACCGGCCGGCGTATGCCTCACTTTTCTGCAGCTCCTTTTGCAGTGGATCAGTGCCGTCAATCAACAAATGCAGGCGGCCGGACAACGCTACACGCAGTTGCCATTCAAGCTGCACCAATTCATCTCGCAAACCGGCTCCGTCTACACCACGCTGGATCAGGACGAAAACCGTTTCATCACCCTTGAGCCTGGGATTTTCAAAGCCGATGAGGCAGACAAAAAGCCGATCTTTCCGAACGTGTTCAGCCGGGCCAGCGGACATGCATTTGTTTGTGTTTCCAAAATCGGCAATCGACTTGAGCCCCGCGAGTTCAGGGAAAGTTCGGACGAGGATTCCCAAGCCACCGATGGCTATCTGATCGTCGGTGAGGACATCTGGGATCCACTCGAAGACAGCGAACTGCTGCCGGAAGCATGGGTGCGCCAGACTAAGACGGGTCCCGTACCTGACTCCAAGAAGAAGGCATCCTTCCCGATCAAGTTGTACTTCAACGAACTGGGCGAGTGCTCCGAATCGAAGCCACTGAAATGGTGGGGTTGGTTCATGAAGGCCCCGCTGCTGTTCGATCCAACGGCAGGCGTCTTTTACGATACCAAGACGAACGAGGGAACCAAGCTGACGAAGCTGGGCAGTGAAGGCCGAAGCACATCCACGACCATCACGGCCTTCTCCATGCTTAACCGGCTCAACGATGCCGGTTACCGCCAGGAGGACCAGAAGCTGCTCAGTTTCACCGACAACCGGCAGGATGCCGCGTTGCAGGCCGGTCATTTCAATGACTTCGTCCAGGTAGTTCGCCTGCGCGCCGGAATCCGCAAGGCGCTGGAACTGGCGCCAAACCAGACTCTGAGCTATGCCACGCTTGGCGAGGCCATTTTCAAAGCGCTTGCGGTTCCGTTCACCGAGTTCGGCAACCGGAACGAAGAACCCCAGTTCGCGTCGGTCCGTGAAGACTACGAACGCTGCTTTCAGGATTACCTGCTGTACAGGGCGATCGCCGACCTGCGCAGAAGCTGGCGAATTGTCCTGCCGAATCTGGAACAGTGCGGTCTGCTTTCCGTCACCTATGCCGACCTTGACCGCCGCGCGGCGGATGCCGCCTGGAACAGCTTCCCGCTGATCGGGGGCCTGAAGGTAGAGGACCGCAAGGAATTCATCAGCACCATCCTCGACTTCTTCCGGCTCGAATACGCCATTCACAGCGAAAACTACCTGACGCTGTCCAAGATCAAGGAGTACGAAAAGCACTTTCGCGAACTGCTCAAGGCGCCCTGGACGTTGGATCGGAACGAAGAGCTTCGTGAGCCTTTCTTCATTCGCTACGACCCGCTCCACAAGTCGGCACGGTTTTCCTCCAAGAGCATGGGCCCGGCCAGCGCCCTGGGCAAGTTCATCAAGCTCTACGTCCGCCAGAACGAAATCGACATCGATCTGAAAGGGCCGAACTATCGTGCTTTCATCGAGCGGCTGATGGCGATGCTCGAAGATGCGGACTTTCTCAAGTCGCAGAAGGCACGCAACGCAAAGAATGAAGAGGTCCCCGTTTATCGGCTCCGCCTGGAAAAGATCGTCTGGAAAGTCGGCGATGGCGAGACGGTGAAAGCCGACGTCATCAAGCAGCGCTCCTACAAGAATCAGGCGCCACGCCCCAATCTTTTCTTCCGTAACCTCTACTCCCGCGACTTTTCCAAGGTCAAGCGCTTGCGTGGTGATGATCACACCGGGCAACTGAGCACCGATGTCCGGATCGAACGCGAAGACCTGTTCCGTGAAGGAAAGATCAGCGCCTTGTTTTGTTCGCCAACGATGGAACTGGGTATCGACATTCGCAACCTGAGTGTCGTCCACATGCGCAACGCGCCTCCCAATCCATCCAATTACGCGCAACGCTCCGGGCGTGCCGGCCGCAGCGGCCAGGCGGCACTGGTGTTCACGTATTGTTCAACGTACTCGCCCCATGATCGGCACTACTTCAAGGAACAGGCCGCATTGGTGGCGGGGGCAGTCATGGCCCCACGTCTCGACCTCTGCAACCGGGAACTCCTCGCCTCGCACCTGAACGCGCTTGTCGCATCGCAAATCGGCATGCCCGGACTTGACGATCTGGGAGCAGGCAAGCCGTCCATCATGAAGTTGGTGATCGACGACAACGACAAGATGCCCTTGTCCAAGGAAGTTCGTTCCGGCCTCGACATGTCTCCGGCGACGTTCGGCGACATCAAGGCGACCTTCAAGCGCGCCATACGAGACTTCGAGGGAGAGCTCGAAACCAATGGGGCAACTTGGTACTCCGATCAGTGGATCGACCAGAATCTGTCAAAGGTCGCCGACAACCTCGATCATGCGCTGGATCGTTGGCGAAGGCTCTACCGTTCGGCCCGAACCATACTCAGCCGCGCCACCCAGAAGATTGAAAGCGGAACGCTCAGTCTGGGCAGCGACGAGTATCGCAAGCACAAGCGCAATCAGGATCAGGCGACCCGCCAGCTCGATCTGCTGCGCAATGATCTGGCCGGCCGCTCCAGCGAATTGTCCGAGTTCTACCCCTATCGCTATCTTGCTTCCGAGGGGTTCCTCCCCGGTTACAACTTCACCCGGCTCCCGCTGCGGGTCTTCCTGCCCACTGGCGACTCGTCCGGTGAGTTCGTATCACGACCACGCTCGATTGCCCTGAGGGAATTCGGACCGCTGAACATCATCTATCACAACGGTCGCAAATATCGCGTATGCCAGCTTGTGATCCAGGATGCGGAATCAGCATTGACGGAAGCCAAGATCAGCAGCAAGACTGGTTACTTCATGGCCGGGGAGGCTGCCAAGGACAGCACCTGTCCGTTTTCCGGCATCGATCTTTCTGACAACGCCTTCAAGGAGCACCTCCATGACCTGATGGAGATGGCCGAATCCCGTGCCGAGGAGATCGATCGCATTTCCTGCGAGGAAGAGGAGCGCGTCTCGCGCGGCTACGAAATTCGTACCTATTTCTCTGTTGATGGCGGACACATCGATCGCGTTCGCAAGGCCGTCGCAACCTCTTCCGAGAATGCCCTGCTGAATCTGCGCTACGTCCCGGCGGCACGCCTGATTCACGTGAACACTCAGTGGCGGGCACAGAAAACCGAAGGCTTCCCCATTGGCCTGATTTCCGGCGACTGGCGCGCTTCCATGCCGGACACCAGTGCCGAAGCGAATGTCAATCTCAAGGAAGAATTCCGCCTGGTCAAACTCTGGACTTCCAATCTCGCCGACGCCCTGTATATCGAGCCGATCCAGCCACTGGGCTTGAAGCCCGATGGGGTCATCACCCTGCAGCACGCACTCAAGCGTGCCATCGAGCGTGTCTTTCAGGTCGAACCGAATGAGATTGGAGTGGTTGCCATCGGCGACCCGGAAGCGCCCAACATCCTGTTGTATGAAGCCGCCGAAGGCAGCCTGGGCATCCTGTCGCAATTCGTCGAAGACGTGAATGTCTTCCACAACGTCATCGATCAGGCCATCGCCTTGTGTCGCTTCGACGATGCCGAGTACAAGGGGCCGGCCAGTTACGACGACCTGCTCAGCTACTACAACCAGCGCGACCACAGGATCATCGATCGTCATCTCATCAAGGACGCGCTGGAGAAGTTGCGCATCTGTTCCATAGAGATTCAAACCAACACCGGCTTCGGCAGCTACGAAGAGCAATACCAGGCGCTGCTGCGCAATCTCGACCCCAATTCGTCCACCGAGCGCAAGTTCATCAACCATCTCTATGAGAATGGCTTGAGACTTCCCGACGCCGCGCAGAAGCGGGTCGATGGCCTCTACGTCCAGCCGGACTTCTACTACGAGCCCCGCATCTGGGTTTTCTGTGACGGTACTCCGCATGACGAACCGGCCATGAAGGAAAGCGATCACACCAAGCGCCAAGCCATCATGGCGCGCGGTGACGAGGTCTGGGTTTATTACTACAAGGACGATCTGGCAGCTATCGTTGCGGCCCGACCCGACATCTTCAGGAAGGTGCGATGACCGCCTTTTCTCAATCTTCCTTGCAGCCTGGCAAGCTCGTCAGCTTGCGCGGACGAGACTGGATCGTGCTGCCGTCGGACGATCGCGATCTCCTGGTCGTTAAGCCACTCGGCGGATCGGACGATGAAATTGCCGGCATCTATTTACCGCTTGCCATTGCCAGCGATCTGCCCGCCGATGCCCGATTTGAATCCCCTACCGCAGCCGACCTCGGGGACATCAGCTCCGCACGCCTCCTATACGATTCGGCCCGTCTGGCCTTCCGGAACGGTGCGGGACCATTTCGCGCCCTTGCCAAGCTTTCCTTCCGGCCGCGTTCCTACCAGATGGTGCCGCTCATCATGGCCCTGCGTCAGGAGTCGGTACGGCTGTTGATCGCCGATGACGTGGGCGTCGGCAAAACCGTCGAAGCACTTCTGATCGTCAAGGAACTGCTGGAGCGGCGCAAGATCAAGCGCTTTGCCGTCGTCTGCCTGCCCCACCTCTGCGAGCAATGGCAGGCCGAGATTCGCGCCAAACTGGACATGGAAGCCGTCATCATCCGCTCCAACACCCAGGCGCGGCTGGATCGTCAGATTCAAGGCGACACCAGCGTCTATGACTACTACCCGTACCAGGTCATCAGTATCGACTTCATCAAGTCCGACACCCGCCGCGACGTGTTCGTCGAGCAATGTCCGGAACTGGTGATCGTCGATGAAACCCACACCTGCGCCCGGCCGACGGGCGCATCCGACAGCCAGCAACAACGCTACCACCTGATCAGCCGCATCGCCGCCAAGCCAGGGCAGCAACTCATCATGCTCACGGCGACCCCGCACAGCGGAAAGCCGGAAGAGTTCCAGTCTCTGCTGGGACTGCTTCAGTCCGATTTCGAGTTCATCGACCTGCCGAACTCCAGCCAGGCTCAGCGCCGCGAGTTGGCGCGCTATTTCATACAGCGCAAGCGTGGCGATGTCGAAAAATGGATGGGCGAGGACACGCCGTTCCCGGAGCGTGATGCCTTCGAGTGGCCCTACGAGCTTTCGCCCGCCTATCTGCAGTTCTTTGAAGAGATCATCGACTTCGCCCGCCGCCTGATTGCGGCGGATTCAGGTCAGGAACGGCGTCAGCGGGTCCAATACTGGACGGCGCTCGCACTGTTGCGTGGCGTCATGTCCAGCCCGTCAGCCGGCGTGGAGATGCTCAATACGCGGCTAACGAACCTGGCAGCCGCTGTGGGCGATGATGCAGAAGTTTCGGCCGCCGCCGACGTTGCGCAGCTGGAACTTGGCGACAACCCTGTTCGCGATACCGAATCCGGAACCGAGAGCGACAACACGCCTACCCATATCGTCGAACGCAACTCCTGGACCCAGCGACAACGCCAGGAACTTCGTGAGTTCGCAAAGCAGCTCGAACAGCTTGGCAACATCAAGCAGGACCTTAAGCTGGCTTCGGCCGAACTGATTCTCGATGACTGGCTGAACAGCGGTTTCAATCCCGTCGTCTTCTGCCGCTATATCGCTACGGCGAAGTACATCGGCGAGCAGCTCGCGCCGATACTCAAGAAGAAGTTTCCCAAGCTCGATCTGGCAGTGATCACCAGTGAGTTGCCGGACGAATTGCGCAAGCAGCGCATCGAAGAAATGGGCAAGGCGCCGTTGCGAGTGCTGATCGCCACCGACTGCCTTTCCGAGGGTATCAATCTGCAAGAGCACTTCACAGGCGTCCTGCACTACGACCTGCCGTGGAATCCGAACCGCCTGGAGCAGCGTGAAGGTCGGGTCGATCGCTTTGGCCAGATGGCCCCCAAGGTCAAAGCCTGCCTGCTCTACGGTGCCGACAATCCCATCGATGGCGTCGTGCTCGATGTGCTCTTGCGCAAGGTGCGCGAGATCAAGCGCGCCACAGGCATCAACGTTCCGTTTCCCGAAGATTCGCAAAGCATCATCGACACCATCACGCAGGCGCTACTCCTCAATCCTGGCCGCCATATCGAGCGAAAGCGCGTCGCCAGGAACCAGATCGAATTCGACTTTGGTCAGTTTGACGAAGCAGTCACCGCCCGTGCCAATGTCACCCGCAAGATCGATGAAGCCGCCGAGCGCGAAAAAGCCTCGCGCAGCATCTTTGCCCAGAATGCCATCAAGGCACAGGAGATCGAGGCTGATCTGCGCGAGATGGATGAAGCCATCGGCGATCCAGTCGTCGTCGAAAACTTCGTCACCTCGGCGCTGAACAATCTTCTTGGTGTTCAGGTCGACAAGGAATCCAAGGGCTACCGCGTAGTCCTCGGCAACCTGCCGCCCCAACTGCGTGAGCTGTTGCCAGACCTTCGCAATAGTCCCCAGCGCGACGCAATCAAGGTCAGTTTTCATTCCCCGACACCCGAGGGTTATCACTACCTGGGGCGTAACCATCGCTTCGTCGAACAGTTGTGTCAGCTGGTCATGGCCAATACGCTGTCTCGGGTGGACAAACGCGCCGCCCGTGCCGCTGTCGTTCGTTCCCGGCAAGTCAGCATCAAGACCACGCTGCTGCTCTTTCGCTGCCGCAACGTCATCGAGCAAGCCAAGCTCAATCACCAGATCGTTGCCGAGGAAATGCTGCTCTGGGGCTGGCGCGGTACGCCACAGGAGAAGGAATTTCTCGACCATGCCGAAGCCAAGGCGCTGCTGACCGAGGCACGCGCATCCTCTGATATCTCACCTCAAGCTCGTGCCAGCTTCCTGGAGAACGAGCACAAGCTTCTCGACAATCTTGATGATGATTTCCGCGTCATTGCCGAACAGCAGTCTAAGCGCTTGGTCGAGGCCCACGAGCGCTTCAGCGCGCTCATGGACAAACAGCGATTTCAGGTGGTCTATCCCGTTCTGCCGATGGATCTGCTCGGCATCTATATCCTGCTTCCAGAGTGACGATGCTGATCCCAGTTTCGACCCGCGACGAATTTCGCTTGCTTGGCGACTTGCCAATGCTGGCGGTCGACATGGGTTTTTCAGGCAAATCGGCCTCTTCCGGCTATGCGTATCGCGCCGCCGGTGAACAACAGACGAGATCGGAGAACAAGACGTTTGCCGACTGTTTGCAGACCGTAGCCGAGCAGATCGGCCGAGTGGGCGATGTGCTGTTGATCATAGAAGCGCCCTTGTCTGCAGCCTTCGACCGCAAGGGCAACCCGCAGCCGCGAGGCGTTTTCGAGAGCAGTCCGAAACCACGCTGGTGGAGCCTGGGACCGGGTGCCGCCATGTCACTGGCCGCGATGCATTTCCTGAAGCGGCTTGCCTGCCAAATTCCAGCCAACCGGAAGTGCTTTCTGGTGGAGGGCTATGTCGTCGGTGCCAATTCCGGCCATGATGCGGATGTGGCCGAAGCACTGATTCAAAGTGCCTGCTCGGAGCGGCAGTGCTCGTGGCAAGAACCCAAGGGGCAGCAACTGGTTTCCGCAATCGATTGGGTGCAACCCGATACATCTGGTGCGCCATCTCCGATCGTCTTGATCCCCGAGTTCGAATGAGCTACCCAGTGATTCATACCGAAGGCTGCCCTGGCGTCACCTCCAGAATCCAGTTTGCAACGGCAGCAAAAGTCGGCGCTGGCGATACGGCGGTGGAAATCCGCACCAGGTCGGCACCAAGTCGCCACCAGGATACGCAGCAGCGAACGAGATCTCATGGCGAGCCAATTGCTGGAGGCACTGAGTGATTTACCCCAGCATCCGCATCGAAGGCGCCATTCTCTCGCCCGACATCCTCGACCGCCTCGACGATGCGGCGGGACAGCGCCCAGCCGACTTCGGCCTCGATACCGGCAGCAAGGTGAAGGATGAGATCGCCCGCGCCTGGGCTGATGCGCAGGACTACTGGCGCATCTTCCAGCGCAAGCTGGAAACCCTGCGGCCGGAATCACCGGCAACCACCGAAACCCGCCAGCAATGGGTCACGCCGCTGCTGGGGCTGCTTGGCTACCAACTCGACTATCAGGCCAAGGGGGTTGAACTCAATGGCAAGACCTACGCCATTTCCCACCGCCTTGCCCATCGCGGCAACACCCCCATCCACATCATCGGCGCCCGAGAGTCCGCCGGGCTGGACAAGAAGCCCGAGCGCACCCACATCGGCGCGCCGCGCATGTCCGCCCACGCGCTGGTGCAGGAGTACCTGAATCTGCACGACGAGCTCTATGGCATCGTCACCAACGGCCGCATCCTGCGCCTGCTGCGTGACAGCTCCCGCCTGATCAAGCTCAGCTATCTCGAATTCGACCTCGACCGCATCTTCAGCGACGGCCTGTTCGCCGACTTCGCCATCCTCTATCGACTGCTGCACGTTTCGCGTCTGCCGGTAAGCAGTGAAGCCGCAGCGGAAAGCCTGATCGAGCGCTACCACCAGGATTCGCTGGATTCCGGCGCGCGGATTCGCGATGGCCTGTCCAAGGCTGTCGAACAAGCCATCCGCGATTTTGCCAACGGCTTCCTTACCCATCGCGACAACGATACCCTGCGTCAGTCCATCCACGACGGCAAACTATCCCCGGAAAGCTACTACCAGCACCTGCTGCGCCTGATCTATCGGCTGCTCTTCCTGCTCGTCATCGAAGAGCGCGATCTGGTTTTTCCGCCATCGGCCACGGGTCAGCGGCGCGATATCTACCGGCGCTACTACAGCCTGGAACGCTTGCGCCTGCTGTCTGAAAAGCGCCACCTGGCCGACAAGCGCCATCACGATCTGTGGCTGGCGATGCTCGCCAACTTTCGCCTGTTCGAAGCTCACGGCCCCGGCGCCAAGCTCGGCCTGGCGCCGCTGGCCGGTGATCTGTTCAGCCCCGCCGCCATTGGCCCGCTGGCAAGCGCCATGCTCGGCAACGACGTGCTGGTCGGATGCTTGCGTTCCCTCGGGCTCTACCAACACCCCGACAACAACCAAACCATCCGCGTCAACTATGCTGCCCTCAACGTCGAGGAGTTCGGCTCCGTCTATGAGGGCTTGCTTGAATACGAACCGGTGTTTGTCTCTCACGACAACCATATCGAATTCAGCTTCGCCCAAGGCGACCAGCGCGCCGCCACCGGCTCGCACTACACCCCGGACGATCTCGTCCAGCCGCTGATCAAGCATTCGCTGGATTACCTGATCGCCGACGCACTCAAGAAGCCCGAACCGGCCAAGGCGCTGCTCGATCTGCGTGTCGCCGACATTTCCTGCGGCTCCGGCCACATCCTGCTGGCAGCGGCGCGCCGTATCGCCACCGAGCTTGCCATCGTCAGGACGGGCGAAGAGCAACCATCACCGACCGCATTCCGTGCCGCCATCCGCGACGTGATTCGCGAATGCATTTACGGCGTCGACTTGAATCCACTGGCGGTGGAGCTCTGCAAGGTCGCCCTCTGGCTTGAAGCCCACACCCCTGGCGAGCCGCTCAACTTTCTCGACCACCACATCAAGTGCGGCAACGCCATCGTCGGCTTTGCGAGGCGCGATGAGGCCGAGCGCGGCGTGCCCGACGAAGCCTTCAAGACCCTGCCGGACGACGACAAGGAGACCGCTGCGCTACTGCGCAAGCGCAACAAGAAGGAGCGGGAAGACCATGCAGCCGGTCAGATACCGCTCTCGGCCAGCATGCAAAAGCAACTCGACGACATCCTGCGCGGCTGGAACGAGCTGAACCGCCTGCCCGAACATACGCCGGACGAAATAGAGGCCAAGAAGGCGCGCTACCTGGCCTTCACGCAGAGCAAGGATTCCTGGCTACTGCACCAGATCGCTTCGATTCCGATTGCCCAGTTCTACATCCAGAAGCGGGCAGACAACTTGCAAAAATTTGTCACCGACGCCACTTATCGGCGGTACTGGAAGGGAGAAATGAGTCTGCAGGGGCAGGCGACGGCGGAGGCTTGGGCGATGGCCGAGCGCAAGCGCTTCTTCCATTGGTTCCTTGAGTTTCCGGAGATCATGGATCGGGGCGGGTTTGACTGCATTCTTGGGAACCCACCGTACTTGGGCACAAAGCATCTGAGCAGCACCTTCGGCTACCATTTTTGTCATTACGTGCAGTGGGAGTATGCGCCCGCTGGACTTTCGGACGTAGTGGCCTATTTTGTTCGCCGCATCTACAGCCTGTTGCGTCCAGGAGGTTTCACCGCCTTTATCACCACCAACTCGATCAAGGACGGCGATGTTCGGCGAGACAGCTTGGAACAGGTGCTGGCGCAGGGCGGTGCAATCAACATGGCGGTACGCGGCATCAAGTGGCCGGGGCGAGCGAATCTGGTCGTTTCGCTTGTTGCCATGCACAAAGGCGACTGGGATGGCAAGAGAGTTCTGGATGGCAACGAGGTGCCTTTTATTAGCGCCTATTTTGAGGGCAATGCGGATGTAGGTGAGCCGAAATCGCTTCCAGAAAATGCTCGCAGCGTATTTCAAGGCTCCATCTTTCTTGGTGATGGCTTTTTGCTGACGCACGCGGAAGCCGCCAACCTAATAGAAGAAGACCCAAGAAACTCAGATGTTCTTTTTCCTGTGATCAATGGGCAAGAGACAAATAGCGATCCTGAGCAAGCGCCGGGACGCTCCATCATTAATTTCTTTGACTGGGAAATCGATAAAGCACAGCGGTACGAATTACCTTTCAGCATTGTTGAAAACAAAGTAAAGCCTTTCCGTGCAACTCAGAATCGCGCCCGTAATCGTGATGTCTGGTGGATCTACGCGGAACATAGGCCGGGTATGACCCGGAGCCTGTGTCTCTTGAAACGCTGCTTCGTCGCTGTCTGGGTGAGCAAGTATCTTAATTTTTCTGCACAACCAACGAATATTGTTTTCACTAATTCCCTCTATGTTTTCACAACTGATCGCTGGGATCTTTTTGCCATCGTCCAATCTACCCTGCACGAAGTCTGGGCACGCAAATACAGCGGTGCATTAGAAACGCGATTGCGTTACTCACCATCGGACTGCTTCGAGACATTCGCCTTCCCCCAAGGTCTCTGGCAAACCGCCAATCCGAATCTTGCAATGCTCGGCGAGCGCTATCACGAACACCGCCGCGCCCTGATGAAGAGCCTCTGGCTCGGCCTCACCGATATCTACAATCTGTTCCACACCCGCGACCTCACCCACGCCGAAGTCGCCCGCGTCAGCAAAAAGCCGCTGCCGGAAGCCGAAGCCGGCTATCAAGGCATCCTCGAACTGCGTCGCCTGCATCGCGAACTAGACCTCGCCGTCCGCGACGCCTACGGCTGGACCGACCTCGATCTCGGCCACGACTTCGTCGAAGTCGAAACCCTCCCCGAGAACGACCGCGTCCGCTACACCATCAGCCCCGCCGCCCGCAAGGAAGTCCTCAAGCGCCTGCTTGCCGAAAACCACCGGCGTGCTGCACTTCAGGCGCAAGCCACTGACGCCGCCGCACCGCCCAAAAAAAAGCGCGGCAAGAAATCGGCTGGCAGCGAGCTCAATGGAGATCTGTTCTGATGACCGACGAACGAACCGTGTTCTGCAATCTCTCATTCCACGATATGGGGAACTTCATCCGTTCGGCCAAGGAATCGGTTTGTTATGCCGCGCCCGGAGTCCAGTCTCAGGTTGCGACAGCGATAGCAGATGTCGCGCAACGATTGGGTCCGGAGATGACTTCGGTGAGCTTGGACTTTGATGAGCGCGTGATCCGCATGGGGTTTGGATCGATCGAGGGCGTTGCCGATCTGCGTGACAAAGGTGTTGTCATTCAAAGCTGCCCAGGGCTACGCACAGGTCTGGTGATTGTCGATCAGAGCGGTTACGTGTTCACTCCTACGGCGCTTTATCTCGAAGACGAACAGTCCCTACCAAACTCCCCGAATGCGATGCAATTGTCGGGCGAGCAATTGACTGAAGCTCGCGCCAGACTATCTCCCGCAGCCAAAGTGATCGCAATCGCGCAGGCAAAGACTCCAGCGGAAAGGGCAAAGATCGAGGCCCTGCCTTTGGATGTTCAGACGAGGGTGGTCAAAGAGCAGGAGTTCAAGGCCGTTCAGCAAAAGCTGAAGGCGGTTCCGCCAGTCTCATTTGACGTGGTGCGGCAGGTACGAGTGTTTGAGCCATATCTTCAGTATGTCGAGTTGAGCTTGACCGGCGCGGCGATTCAGCGCCACCGACTGACAATACCTCCCGGCATTCAGAAGTTGGGCGCAAGCAAGGAATTGGAGCACCGGCTTCGCACTACCTTCGACTTGATCGAAAAAGGCAGCAAGCTTTCCTCCAAGCCACTCGAAGACGCCCTAAACGAGATTCGCAAGAACTTCACGCCATCGCTCGGCAAGGATCATGGTCGGGTTGTGTTGAAGGCCGCAAAGCCCGTGCTCATGAAGCGTCTAGCCGAATTCAGAGAGAAGCTCGCCGAGTATCAGAAGACGGTGAAGGCTGAGCTTCAAGGGCATCTCGACAAGTCTCGCGAGGAAGTCATCAACTACTTTCTGCCTCAGGTAATCGAGTCTCCACCCGATGCCTTGCGCGGGCAGCTATTGCGCCAGACGCCGAGCGAAGAGGATGCACGCCGGTGGCTAGGCAGCGAACTCGATCGAGTATTCCCGACGACCGACGATCTCATCCATGAAATGAAGCTGGAAGAGCGCTTCAAGGATGTGACATTTGAAACCTTGAATCGGGAGGACTTCCTGGCTTCGGTGAAGACTGCCTTCCCAAATGTGGATTGGGACAAGGCGTATAGCGAATTCAAGGCTGCCGGTCAGGCATCACCTGCTGTGTCACCGGCGGGTAGTAGCGGGTAATCGGAGCCAAGCTATGATCCTCATGCGAACACTCGCTTTGAGCTGGCTCCGTATCGCAATCGGAAATCCCGCCGTCGATTTCCGCGATGGCCACAATGGGGCGCCATCGACCAGCTCGTCACCCGGTGCGGTCGCGTACTCTGCGTGCAGCACTACGGTTTGAGCATGGCTTCTCGGTGAAGAATAGAAGACGGCCCCTTGACTCCGTTTTTAATGACCCTGGAAATGATATGGCGAAGTCATTCCGGGAACGCAGATCAATTTGCCCCATTCTTCCTGAAGAACAAGCAAGTTTTCCGACCGGAAATTCTCGTATATGAGTGGATACTTCAGATGGCTCGACTTCTCGAGTGCCGAGCGCGAACGCACCTTCACCATCTTGGCATCACTTGAGGAAAAGGGAACCGTCGATGATCTTGGGATCGGAGCCGTACGGGATGCGATTGCCGATCACCATTTTCCGGGCATCAGCACGATTCAGACGCGAGCTAAGTATTTTCTGTTCCTTCCCTGGATATTCAAGTCTCTGGAGCGGAGTCAAGTCGCGGACGAGCGGATCGAGGCGTCCCTCAAAGAAAGGGAAGTCAGGCTGATCCTCGCCTTACTCGGAGATCCTAAAGATGTCGAGAAAGATCGCGACGGATTGATCGGCAAGGAGGCCAGGGAAAAGCTCAAGCGATTTCCGTCAAGCGTCTACTGGAACGGATTGCGCGCATTCGGGATATGCAAGTTCGAGGGCTCCTTGGCCGAATATCTTCAGTCGATTCCGGAAACCAGGAGACTTCGTCGATCAAGTATCCGGAGGATCGAGGCAAGCAACGAACCGGAAGAGGACCAGGGTAATTGGGACGGCGATGTGCCTGAGCCGCCGCCTGAGTTTCCCGCCGAATCGACTTTTGATCTGAATCGCGATCAAGCGCGCTATTTGTCCGAACGGGCCTGTTCCCTTGAGAGTCCGGCCGGTGACGAAACACTTCTGTCCTGGTGCTTGAGAAAGCTTCCCGCGCTGGATCCCGATAGTTTTGCAAATAGTTGGGACTTGGCGGCATTGCCCGGAATGCCTCGCCACTTGGGCGCAGGTCTGCGCCACGCCTGCAATTTTTCATTTGCGGTTCAGGGGGCGTCTGCTGTGTATTACGTACTGCTGGCGCGGAAGATCAACAATGCGGACGTGATAGAAAGATACGAATCGGAACTTGTGACGTGGATGCACGACATAGCCGAATTCAGTGAAGACCTCTGTGCATGGTTCGATAACATCGACGAATTCTGGTTTTGGGTAAAGCGTGCCAACCCAAGAGTGGATCGTGATGTCGTCTTTATCAATACCTGGTGTGCCGTATTGCGCGCTGTGAATTTCGCACCAGCGCAAATCGAGCAGGTATTGACGGCCAAGACCACGAAACTGATCAAAGACAGGGAATACAGTCTGAAGAAGGCGCTGGCACGATTGAGCAATCCGGCAGCCCTAAAACGCTGGGAGGCCAATGTTGGGGCCGCGCCGCTCAATTATCGCTGGGGCAATGCTGCAAGATTCCTCAGTGACATTCGCGCGGGGCTGAAGAAGAAGGAGCAAGGCGATGCTTAATGGTTACGATCGCCTGCTGCTTACTCAGGCAATAGTTCCACCGACCGGGTATGCCCTTGATGAGGCGCTTGGAACCACCTACTCACTGGATTTGCTGGCCTTGGTTGCCGTATCGCTGGCAGCATCGGGCGTGGATGCGGAAATGTTGGAGAAGCCCGAGCCTGGTGACGCGCTGGTGCTGCTTGAGGCGGTGCGGCGAAATATTCGCCGGTTCACGATTTGCTGCCAGGCCGGCGCAATTCATGTTCCTCGGGAGTTCAAGGATGTGTTTCTTTGGCTGGAACCGAGTGTGGTTGAAGTTTCTTCGCCCCACGACAACGGGGTGTTTCATCCAAAGGTTTGGATATTGCGCTTCACTGCCGATGACGGCGCTGTTCGCTACCGCTTTCTGTGCTTGACCAGGAATCTGACCTTTGACCGATCGTGGGATACGGTTCTATGCCTGGAAGGCGATCTTCCAAATCGAACCAACGCCTATTCCAGAAACCGGCCCCTCGCGGATTTCGTATCTGCGCTTGCCAGGGATGAACTGAAGCCAAAGAATCTTGGCACCCAGAACAAAGACCGGATCGACCGCATAGCCGATGAGATATTGAAAGTCGACTTTGAGGCGCCGGATGGATTTTCGGAAAAGGCGGAATTCAAGTTCTGGCCGATAGGAATCAGCAAGCATCTTTACCGCGTTGACGACCTTTTCAAAAGGAAGGCAGCGTCGTCGAAGACACCGTTCAGCGACTTCAATCAGTCCGCCCATCTGACAGGTAGAGAATTCCTTGTGATTTCTCCGTTTGTCACGAATGGCTTTGTTCAGGCGTTGATAGACAATGAGGTGGATAGCCACCTCATTTCACGCGAAGATACACTGGACAATCTCGACCAAGGCACACTGGAGAATCTTGCGCCTCCCGACGCGGAGCGAATCTGGCAACTTGCAGATCACGAAGCTGACGTCGCGTCGCCACTGAGCGGCTTGCATGCCAAGCTCTTCTTGGCTGATGACGGCTGGAACGCACATATTTGGACCGGGTCCGCCAATGCTACTGATGCGGCTTTCGGTCGGAACATCGAGTTCCTGGTGCAACTGACAGCGCAGAAGAGCGGCCACGGGATCAGTTGCCTGATGGCTCCTGGCAGTCAAAAGCAACGTGGAAACTTTAGGGATCTGCTTTCAAGTTACCTTCCCGACCCCGAGAATTCGACAGTAGTGGACGAAGAGCAGCAGGCAAAGCAACGCCGGCTTGACTACATGACCAAGGACTTGGCAAGCGGGCACTATATATCGGCGAGGGTTGCGACTTCGTCCGACGGACAGTACCAACTTGCCATTCGGATTGCGTTTGAAGGCATTGTTTCGATCCAGGGGCAGAGGCCGGATATCAGGGTTCGCCCGATCTCGTTTCCGGAAGCATTTTCGAAGCGTGGCACGCAGCTACAGGATGGTTTCATGGAAGTCGTGTTTGCCGAGCTATCGCTAAATCAACTGACGGAGTTTGTGGTCATCGATGTGGAACTCCCAGGCACGGAGCTCAAGTCCTCTGCGGTAACGCGGATTTCGATCCGGGGTATGCCGGAAAGAAAGGTGCGCGAAGACTCTGCTCTACTGAGTCAGTTGCGGACATCGGATGACTTGGTGCGCTACCTTGCGCTTCTCCTTGCTGATGACTCAGCAAGTCTTGCCTACGCTATTCGCGAACAACGGCGACGATCGCGCAAAGCCAAGCATCAAAAGGGCGCGTCGCCAGTGGCTATCTTCGAAACCCTGCTCCGCGGGTTAGCTGGGAATCCACAAATGCTCGATGAACTGGAAGGGCTGTTCGATCAGCAGAATGCGATTGAGGGTGCTTCGGACTTCCTGAAGTCCAAAGCCTTCTTGCAGATATGGGAGCCTTTCTGCCAGGCGAGAAAGCAGTTGCAGACACTATGATCACGCCGGACTGGGACAGTATCGAAGAGAGCGTCCTCGGCAAGCTGAAGCCGTTTCGGCGACGCACAGCGGACTGGGCGTTTTCTCGCCTGTATCCCGACGGTGCAGACCCGGGTTCCAGAAGATTTCTGGTCGCGGACGAAGTGGGCCTCGGCAAGACGCTAATCGCGAAAGGCATTATTGCCAAGGCGCTGCGCCATCTCCAGGCGAAGGTCAAGCGCATCGACATTGTTTACATCTGTTCGAACAGGGACATTGCCCGGCAAAACCTTTCGCGCCTAAGAATAGACGGTCTGGATGGCGTCGATTTCACTCCGCATGATCGGCTGACCCTTCTTCCACTCGTAGAGAACTGGCACAACGACAATAGAACGAGTGCATTTCGGCGGACGGGTGTAAACATGATTTCGCTGACACCCGGAACATCGCTGGAGCTGAGCGGAGGCACGGGCCTTGCCCGCGAAAGGGCGCTGATTCTGCTGATGCTCAAGCCCGTCTGTCCGGATATTTCCGAAACTCGCTTGCGCAACATGCTCCATTTTCCGAGCGAACTGAAGGGCTTTAACCGAGAGCTGGAGGTTTTGAAGGAGTGGTACTTTATTGATCCGTCGCTACAAGACGGATTTGGCAAGGCGGTTCGGAAAAACAAGAAGCTTTTGGGCGCCATCCATGAGCTGTCGGAATCATTTTCGCGACAACGCTCGAATATCGATGGAGCAGCGGAGCCTTATGTAAGCGCGCGGAAGTTGATCGGGGAATTGCGGCAGACGTTGGCAACGGTTTGCATCGACGCCCTTGAGCCGGATCTGGTCATTCTCGATGAGTTTCAGAGATTCGCCCATCTGCTGACCCCAAGCGAAGAACAGGCCGCTGACGCGGAACTGGCACAACGTCTGTTCGATTATTCCGACAAGAACGCGAGCGTGAAGGTGCTGCTCCTTTCGGCTACACCCTACCAAATGTTTTCGGTGGTGGGAGAGCGTGCCAGCGACCAGCACTATGCAGAGTTTGTTAAGACCAGCGGTTTCCTGTTTGGCAACGATGTTGATGCCAAGTCCGCCCTCGAAGGCGAGCTGGGTAGCTTTAATGCCTCGCTTTTCTCACTGCATGACCAAACTGAGGAGCAGCTCCCAAAGATAATTGCGCTGCGCAAGTCGATCGAAGGCCGTCTTCGCAACATCATGGTTCGGACTGACAGGGTGAATGCCACCGACCAGCGCGATGCGATGATCAGTACAGTCACGGATCCGCGTGTGCTTCCCAACACCAGCGATATCGTCGCCTATGCCAGCCTGCAGAAAATCTCAGTCAAGCTGGGACAAACAGACCTGCTGGAATATTGGCGCTCGGCGCCATACCCTCTGAGTTTCCTGAGTGGATACGGACTTCAGGCTCTTCTGGAAAAGAAGCTGAGTCAATCAGATCCCGATTTCGACCGTCTGCTTAGCGTCCCAGGGGTCCTCCTCCCTTCGCGACGAGCGAAGGGGAGGACTATCGATGATCTGCCCAATCCGAGGCTAAGGAAGCTGATTGCCGACCTTTTGGGTGCTGGCATGGCGAAGATGCTCTGGATTCCCCCGTCTATGCCGTACTACGCACTTGGCGGGGCATATTCGGCAGTCGGGAATGCGGCGCGGACCAAGCGCCTTGTCTTTTCGAGCTGGCGCATGGTGCCGCGCGCTTTGTCCGTGATCGTTAGCGAATCATTTGTAAATGCCGTCGCGGAGATGTATCAGGAGCGTCATGGAAGCCGACCTGGCGAGCTCGGCATGTTGTTGAAGTTTGCCGAAACCGGCGGTGGGGCATTCGCGCTGCGCTACCCATGCTGGAGCCTGGCAGACAAGATGGACCCTATACATGTTTCGAAGTGGGTTGAAGCGTCGGGGCAAGTTCCTACATGGACTGCCATGATCGGGGCGTGCGGTCAGCAGCTTGCGACCGAGTTGCGAAAGTTGGAGCGGTATCAGAATCCTGACAACCTGCGTAGCGATGAGCGCTGGTACTGGTTTGCGCCGTTGTTGCTCGATCGCGATCGATATGGTGCTGAGTGGAAAACGTGGTTCGGAGGTTCCGGGAGAGTTCCTTCCTGGCTTGAGGGCGCTGACGCCTTGCCAGTGTTGGATCGTCTGCAAGAGGAGCTGCAGACCGACCAGCTTTCGCTAGGTCGTATGCCTGATGATCTGCTCGACACGATTGCTGCGCTCGCCATCGCAGGGCCGGGTGTTTGCGCATTGCGGTCACTTCGGCGCACGATTGCAAATGCAGCCAGTTTCGCATCCATATCCGCTGCAGCAGCCAAGATTGCCAACGCGTTGCAAACAAATTTCAACACGCATGACAGCACCGTACTGATTCGTGCCGTCGCGGCAGAAAAGGATGCTGACTATTGGCGCCAGGTGCTCTGGTACTGTGGCGAAGGGTGCCTCCAGGCAGTTATCGACGAGTATGTACACGTACTGATTCACGACAAGCCGCACAAGACACCAAACGATCCGAGTGAGCCACAGGAGCCTTGGGATACGGTGGCCGAGTGTTTTGGAATAGCATTGGGCCTCAAACCAGCGATCTTGGTACCTGATTCTCTCGAATGCAAGGAAGGTCCCTCTCGCTTAGTTTCCACACCGGTCCGGGGCGGAGTGCGGCATGCTCGCCCGCTGCTGGAAGACAAGCATGAAACAGAACGCGAGGCGCCGACCACCACCGGGCGTTTGCGCGACGCATTCAACTCGCCTTTTCTTCCCTTTGTGCTGTCCAGCACTTCCATAGGACAGGAGGGACTTGATTTCCACTGGTACTGTCATGCCATCGTTCACTGGAATCTGCCGTGGAATCCTGTCGACTTCGATCAGCGCGATGGCCGAATACACCGCTTCAAGAATCACGCGGTCCGCAAGAATCTAGCGTTTGACCTTGGGTTTGAGGTACTGCAGGCCGGTCAGCACCAAAATCCGTGGGAGCGAGTGTTTGAGGTCGCGAGAGATCGATTGACCAGCTCAGGTCAAGACATGGATGGAATGAAGCCGTGTTGGATTCACGAGAGGGGAAGACTGGAGTCTCCGATTCAGAAGGCGGAATGGTTTGCGAATCAATTTGGCCGTGCCGCTACCATTGAGCGCCATATTCCGATGATTCCGATGAGCCAAGATGAGGAACGTTATGATCGACTGCAAAAGTCGCTTGCTGCGTACCGTTTGGTTTTTGGGCAGCCGCGCCAAGAGGACATGTTGCACTATCTCCATCGCCATTTCACTTCCGAGCAATTGGCCGTTTGGATCAGCGATCTTGCAATTGACTTGAGCCCTCCCTGAGCGGCGGCCTGGATTTGCGTTCTTCTCACTGCAGAACAGGGCCTTCCGTTGGCCTGATAAGGTCGGGCACCGATGCCGGCGCCGCATCGCCGTAGGCCACCGCCATCAACACGGCGAAGTGCTGATCGGCAGTCGCCAGATTGCCGTGAAACACGCGGTCAATCAGTGCCTCACTCATCGCCGAAGGTGCTTCAGCGGCGGTACGGAAGGCGACTTCGCCATCCTCCGGGTCCATCTCGAAATTGCCGAAGCTGAGGCGGTGGTTGATCCGGTTGATGGCGTCGGCCATGGCTCCACGGCGCCCCTCAGGCGTGCGGGCCGGGTAATAGGTCATCACCTGGACGCGCTGCCAGGCGTCGCTGTCATGGATGTCGAGGCGGCTGCGAACCGAAACATCCTTCAGGTTGCAGCCGGTCCAGATGCAGTTCTTCTCCGGCTGGGTATCGTGCCGCCAATCGTTGCTATCCAACCATTCCGCCAGCCGCTCGATGAGCGATTTCGATGGTTTCGCCGGAACTAGTTCCTCGGCGGGACTAGGTTTCACTTGTCGAGCCATGTTGGGCTCCTTTCGCTTTCTTACGTCACGCGTACATTGTGACGCGCGACGGGCTCGCCAGCTGAGCCTGCGGGTGTCGTTG
>Ga0172367_10002082_pt1 | contig 27935 bp, 23 predicted proteins | sample Lak10m_FD_114542 | JGI IMG/M metagenome (GOLD analysis project Ga0172367, IMG submission 114542) | Freshwater microbial communities from Kabuno Bay, South-Kivu, Congo - kab_022012_10m | ecosystem: Environmental > Aquatic > Freshwater > Lake | place: Democratic Republic of the Congo: South-Kivu...
TTCGAGGAAACCTGGAATACCGACATGTCGGCGATTGAAGCCGAGGTCGAACAGTTGCAAGACGACAGTCCCTGCGAGGCATTGATTAAACCCAAACGCCCGCGCGCCGGCCGCCAACCGTTGCCCGAGCATCTGCCACTCATCGAACATCGCCACGAACCGGAATCCTGTAGTTGCGGCCAATGCGGCAAAGACCTGATCAAAATCGGCGAAGACGTCAGTGAACAACTGAATGTTGAGCCGGCCAAGTTTTTCGTGCATCGTACATTCGTCCGCAATACGCCTGCCGCGCTTGCGAAACCATCACCGCCGCGCCCATTCCAGCGGCCGTGATCGATGGCGGCATGGCGGCGGTCGGCTTGTTGGCCTGGGTGATGATCGGTAAGTATCTGGATCATCTACCGCTCTACCGACTAGAACAAATCGCCGCCCGCGATGGCGTTATGTTGTCTCGCTCCACCTTGGCCGATTGGGTTGGGCGCATCGGTGTGGCCTTACAACCCCTGGCTGACCGCTTGGCCTGGCAGCTTCGACAGCGACCCAGTCTGCATGCCGATGAAACGCCGGTGCCGCAACTCGATCCCGGCAGCGGTAAAACCAAAAAAGCCTATTTGTGGGCCTATCGCAGCAATGATCTGCAGCCGGGACCGAAGATCATCGTCTTCGACTATCAAGCCGGTCGCGGTGGTCGCTATGCGCAGCAGTTTTTGGGCGACTGGCACGGTCACCTCTTGGTCGACGATTATGCCGGCTACAAAGCCTTGTTTGCCGCTACCCGCGGGCATCCCGAAACGCAACGCCTACTCGAGCCTTGTATCGAACTGGCTTGCCTGTCTGGCACATGCTCGGCGCAAATTCTTCGATCTGTTCCAGGCTAGTCAAAGCCCTATCGCGCAAGAAGCCCTGAATCGCATTGCCAAACTGTATGCGGTCGAAGCCCAAGCGCGTGATGTCAGCATCGACGAGCGAAAACAACTACGCGCCGAAAAAAGCCTACCCATGCTGGCAGCATTGCATGACTGGCTACAGCAAACCCGTCTGCGCACCGCACCCAATAGCGCCACGGCCAAAGCCATCGACTACAGCTTGAAACGCTGGACCGCCCTCAGTCGTTACGCCGAAACCGGCGATTTCCCTATCGACAACAACCCTGTGGAAAATTGCATTCGCCCCATTGCACTGGGCAAAAAGAACTGGCTATTCGCAGGATCAGAACGCGCCGGTCAGCGTGCAGCTGTCATTCAAACCCTGCTCGGCACCGCCAAACTCAACGGCCTTGATCCGTCAGCCTGGCTAAAAGACACCCTAGAAAAACTCCCCACCTGGCCCAACAGCCGCATTGATGAACTGCTGCCGTTCAGTGCTGGCGATTAAATCATAGCGGGATTGAACTGGCGATATGGTTGGGTTAGGCGCTTACCGAATAAGGGTAACCAAGGCAGAAGCGGTTTCTGAATCTACCTTTGGCAAACGCTATTACCTCAAGACAACCTTGGTCGACGACACAATTTGTCGGTAACTTTTGGCAAGATGGCTCATTAGCTGATCATTAATGAGGAGAGCCATCGTGAGTAACGCCAATAAACCAAAACGCGCATCCAAGTTCGCTCGCAAAACCACAGCGGTCCGTGGCACGCTCAATCCAATACAAGACCCATATCAATCATTGATCGCAATCTATCTATTGCGTTTGGCATTGGGAATGCGCGATAGCAATGACATCTCCGCCCTTGAGGACATGTTTATGGGGGGGTACCTCGTCATAACTGGTTTGAATGCCGATCTCGCCAGCTATCCTGATGACATGGACCTTGAGGAATACGAAAACAATTTCCGACGCTCCAGACCACATAAGAATCAGCTTTGCCGAGTGATTCGCAACCGAATCAAGGTGCTATTGGCACAAGAAGCGCTCAATGAAGCCCCGCTTTATAGCAACCTCGAGCAATTAGCAGCCGGATTAGGACTATCCGAATGCGATCAAGAAGTCTTGTTGTTGAGCTTACTGTTATCCGACGAATCTAACGCCATCCACCATTTCATCAGCATGTACACGAGATCAAATGAGGCGAAAGACATCCCGGACTTTCTACACATCATGACCACCCGCTCTAAAGACGAAATCGCCAAAAGCCTGTCGCCCTCTAGCCCCTTGTGCCATGCTGGTTGGCTGGATCCAGTCAATGCCCCGAACGTTTGTAGCCTCGTGGCAACACCATCGCTGGCCGGAATATTGTTCAAGAAACTGGACCCAGAAAATGGCTTGGAGCAATTATTCCTCAATCCGCTAAAGCCCAGCCGATTGAAAACCTGCGACTATCCACGTCAACAAATCGACCTGGAAATCTTGATTCCAACGTTACGGGAATCCATCGCCAAACAAAAGCCTGGCATCAATGTGTTGATCTATGGCCCCTCCACCATCAGTAAACGGGAACTGGCACGCCTGTTGGCCAAAAGCATCGGCTCTCCGCTATATGAAGTGCCCGAAAAATGGCTGGATCAACCCTTTCTTACGCAGGAAGATCGCTTTATCGCTTGTAAAACAATCCAACAGTGGCTGGTTCAGCAGCAGCAACCGGCACTTATGTTGATCGACGAAGCGGAAGAAGTATTGCCTCAGCGCCGTCAAACTACTTTATTCGACGATGAAGACAGCTATCAAGGCATCAACCTGGGGCGCATACAGCATCAACTGGCGAACAACCCTCTTCCGATCATCTGGATCATCGACAAACCCCGAAAGCTCGATAGCGTTTGCTTGCGCCAATTTACCTACTCACTAGAAATCGAATCCATGCCGGACGCTCTGCGTGGCCGATATATAGCCAGAATCACCCGGGGATTGACCATCAGCACACGCTGGCGGCAACAACTCATTCATCGCCAAGACCTGTCGCTCAAGCAAATCGAAAAAGCCGCAGACATTGCTCGACTGAATGCCAACACAGCGGATTTCAACGCCGAAGCCATCATGGAAAGAGTCATCAACAGTCATACCCGCCTATTCAAACGGCCCATGGTGAGTGATACTTCCGCCTACGCCACTGGCTATGACTTGCGATTTACCAACACCAGCACATCCCTGCCAAACCTGCTGAGCGGGCTGCGCCGCCAACCCCAAGCCAATCTGTGTTTTTATGGCGCACCGGGCACAGGTAAAACAGCTTTCGCCAACTATTTGGCCAACCAGCTTGGATTGCCGATTCTCATCAAGCGTGCATCCGACTTGCTGGATAAATACATCGGCGAAAGCGAAAAAAACATCGCCGCTATGTTTGCTGAAGCCAAACGCAAACGCGCGATTCTGCTGCTGGACGAAGCGGACAGCCTGTTGTCTGATCGTCGCGATACCAGCCACAACTGGGAAATCAGTAAGGTCAATGAAATGCTGACCCACATGGAAGGCTACGAGGGCATCTTCATTGCCACCACCAATCTGATGGAGCGCATGGACACTGCCTCTCTGCGCCGTTTCGACTTCAAAGTCAAATTTGATTACCTCAATGGCGAACAGCGTTGGGAATTGTTCCTCCAGGAAGCACAACGCCTGGGCTTGGAATTACCTGACTATCCTGAAGATCAACAAGCCCTGAAACAGCAAATTCAGCGCCTGACGCAGCTAACCCCGGGCGATTTCGCCGTCATCAACCGCCAGATGCGTTTCAACCCTGAACCTCTCTCCTGCACGGAAATCATCGAAAGGTTGCAGGAAGAATGCGCCGCCAAGGGCGAAAGTTTCAGTCGAATGGGATTCGTCTACTAGCGAAAATCAAAACTGAGAAAGCCTGGCGGTAACGAAATTCGGATTAACCGCCACCGGGCTTGATTTAAAAAATGGCGGTTAGGCAAACAGTTTACAACAAGTCAGCGATTGCGATCAGGATTGGTTTTGGGTGAAGATTCAGATACTTAAAAAAGAATACCACTTGAAAGCGCCATCACGAGGAAATTTTGGAAACATTGCGCGGAGAGTCTTTAAACATGAAAACCGATAAACGCTATCGTCCTAGAGTGCAGCGCGCCTTTTTACGCTGGTATGAACTAAACCGTCATCGTTTTCCTGCCGAACTCCAACTCTTAGAGCGAACTGATCGAATTCTGAAACTAACATTACCAGGACTTTGTTCCCTGATCACATTTGATCTTATTCGCTCAGGAACATATTTTGAGATCAATCCAACGGTGATGATAGATGATGATAACTTTGACTTGCTAATCTGGCAGGATGTATCCGTTCAAAAAATAGAGTCTGGTTATATTTGTCAGCTATGTCAGGAGGATAATCGAAAACTTTATAAAACCCGCGAACACATGTGGACAGAACATTTATTTGAACCACTTCTGCTTTGGATTAACAAGAGTTTGATGTCAGCCCATTGGCTTATCATTGATAAAGGTGAATATTGGTGCTCTGCACGATTAAACAAAGAAAGCGATGAAAAATATTCTAGTATTCTTTTGTGGAAACAAATCAACACGTAATTCTAGAAAATCACCATTAATCACCCAGCCTAGTCGATACCATGTTTGTCATTGAAGCCACCAATACTCATCAAAGTTGGGTTTCTGGTATATTTCAGCACAAAGCAGAAGCTATTACCTATTTAGACTCCATTCCCAAGCCGCTCTGTTCAATTCAAAAAATGCTTGAAATCCCACAGACATGTTTCCCTATTTTCATTCTTGAGCAATACACATTTGAATATGGATGCGCCGAATTTATACAATCAAGAATAAATTGCTTGGTCCCCAAGGGTGATGACGACTTTATTCACATGAATATTTTTATCGTCGATAAGGATTTTGTGCCAATTCAAGCCGGATTAGATTTTATGGGTATCTTGCCTCACTGGCATATTGCAGATGCCGAACTTGGCCAATCCAACATGGAGTTACTTCAATAAAAATCTCGATGATTTTAACTGCTTTGAAGTACGACAACAAACCGTAAGCAAGCAAAAAATACCGAAAACAGTTTTCATCCATAATCGGAAAAAAGTGATTCAGATCGTACATTTGCAGATATTGAAGACCAGGTAAATGGCTTATAGCAAAGGATTGCGTTCAAAATGCGCATCACTCTATGAGGCTAAGTCGAAACGCCAGTCATGCTACGCCCAGTTTCGACGACATGTCGGGCGACATCATTTGTCGTTATTGATCCATATACTCTGTTACTTCTCATCATTTAACACACCAAGACTGGAGTCAATATGGATCACAACTTAAAAAACTATCAAAGAGCACAAGTTTGTCATTTTTCTAAAGCAGATGAGCGTTGGGGTGAATTTGGCAACATGACCGGTAATTTTGGATTCAGACTCACGGCCAATGGCCCATTGATTCCTTCGGTTGAAAACCTCTATCAAGCCATGCGCTATACAGCGCATCCAGAGATACAGCAAAGGATTTTGGAGCAAAAGAGTGGGTTCAGCGCCAAACTTGTTTCAAAAAAGTATAGAAAAACCCATACCCGAGCCGATTTCGAAGAAAAGAAGATGGAAATAATGAAATGGTGCTTATATTTGAAGCTCGCCAATCACCCACACCGTTTTGGTGGTTCTTTGATAAACACCGGAGATCGCGACATTGTTGAAGAATCCAAAAAAGATGATTGGTGGGGAGCGAAGCCTCAACAAAATGATCCTGAATTGCTGATAGGTAAAAACATTCTCGGGCAATTGCTGATGGAACTACGCGATAGCTATAAATCATGTGTAGCCACGGGTGATAACAGCTACAAGTTGGTCATACCACCGGCCATGGATGATTTTACATTCCTAGGCATTCAAGTTCCTATTGTCGACAAAAGATAGTGAGAAGGCCTTAATTAGACAGAGTGAATGTAATACTGCACCTCTTTCGAAGCCCCGGGACGCAAGTAAAGGCCCGGTTTGCCAGGATTTAATCAGCGGTGATTACAAGAAGCGGCTTCTATACTGCGCTATGGTCTTTTGGTTAAGTTTGCTTAAAAAGTCGGAGACCGCTTTAGTGTAGCTTTTTTGTTTCAAATCAAAGCGGCGTTTCGGCATTGCGGTAAAAAATGCACTGAGCTTTATTTAGAATAAACGTAGAGTTATGAACATGCCTGAACTTCGTCATTATCGTTGGCCAACTAAGTTAAAAAAATTTGGAATTGTCGATCCGTTCTTGAAAACTCTGGTTTGCAAATACGAGAACGAAATTCCATGGCAAGATGAAGTTCGTGACGCCGAAAGCCTTATAGGGCATGTCGAAAAAAATATGCTACCAACGTTTAAAAAAAGGGTGGCCTATCCGGACTGCTTGAGGGCAAAAAATCATTTTTATATTTCCAGCAGCGATGTGTCTTTAGATACCGCTCTTCAAGCTGAGCAAATACATGGTAATGCTGGCTTTGATACGCTTAAAGCTATAGAAACCCTCCGTGAGACCCATGGCGATTTACAGGCGACCGATGCCTTGGTTGATCTAATAAATCAACGCAAGTTTCACGCGTTTCAGGCATGGGCCGAATTTCTGGAAACAAAATACCCTAACCATGCCGCTTTTAGACTGTTAATGATGCGGTCTCTATTTGAACTTGCAAAAAAAGGGGTACGTCGAGCAGTTATCCATCCATCACCAGATATAGTCGACTGGCTCTATCGTCGAATCGAAACAGGTCGGGTTTTACCCGATGAAAATATTGCAAAACAATATTGCATCAAGTTAGGGCTGAGCTCTTTAAGAGGGGTAAGTAATGGTTGGCAGTTTATTTCATCGGGAGAACTCAATGCGCCAACCCTTTCTGCTGCCTGCAGGGGTAGTGGATGGTGTGTGGCAGCAATTGAATATGCTAGTAATTACCTAATTTATAATGAATTTTACATATTAAAGGTCAATGACAAACCGGTCGTGGCACTACGAGTAGCCCCATCAGAGCAAGGTGGACGTGTTCTGGAATGTCGAGGACGTTGCAATTCAGATCCTGATGAATGGTTGGAGGATATTGCCGTGTTTATGAATACACAGAGTTTAAGCCTCTATTCAGAAGAAAATAATTTTTATGGTTTTTATCCAAAACTAGCTAGTTATCTGAGCTTGTCCCCTAATTACGCCGATAAGCCAGATAGCTGGTGGGCTGATCGCATAAAATTATGGCCATTTTCCTTAAAACTTGCGCCAAAGCAGATTCAGAATTATTACTTAGAATCGGTAAGTGAGGGTGTATTTCAATTTTCAGGATTCAAAAACTTCGGCGCATTAGTTAAAAGTGTAGGCATTAATCTTGATATAAGCTTTTGGCGCCTGTTGATTGAAGCCACGCCAACTGAATACCCTAAATGCCCTGCTGTATTTCAAAGCTCAAGCATTATACAAGAGGCTTGCTATTATGGATGGCTAAGCCTGATCGAAGAAGGCCAGCTAACTTTAGCAATGCTTCCAATGATCCCGGAGTTTGTTAAGAACAGAGAGGATGTGCAACGTACTATTGATGTGCATATTTTACCGAAGGTGCGCGCCCAAATTCGAAAGCATCCAACTACTTATATTGAGCGCATCAGTCGATTTAACATGCAAAATGCTTTTCCAGCAAATCAGGATGACACGCCAGTTATAGCTCAGGAACGATTGGTCAATGTATTGCTGAATAATCAAGATGGCGTTTTTTCAGATCAAAAATTTTCAGAGCCTGATCGTCAACGAGATGATTTTTCTCAGCTGCGTAAACAAGCATGGTTTGAAGCTATGCAGTCTCATCCGCCATTATGGTTTGCTTTACCAAAAGACTTAATAAACTGTGAACGATTCAAAACGATTGATAAGTTTCCTGGTAACGTAGATATTGAAAATTGGTCTCAGAAAGTAACCGAAAAACCTTGGATATTACTAAATAAATCCGGCGTACCTAAGTCGTTACGTCTTCATTCACGGATTTTGCAGGCATATCAAGACGGTTGGTTATCACGCTTAAGAAGAGAGCCTTGGAAGATTTGGGTTTCTTTCAATCCACGTCGCGCTTATATGTCCTATGCCTTGTTGGCAGATCATAAAACCATAGCAGTTTTAACAGATGGCTGGATAAGACAAGAAAAGAACATAGTCAAATGCTGGTTTACTCATCCTTCCGACCGAATGCGTGATGTTCCCGCATTGCAAATAGCTATTCTGCAGGCCGTTATCCATTTGCAAAAAACTGGAACGAATCACGATACAGTCAAGATATGTAAGGACATAACAACTAGATGGAAAAGTCCTGGGCTAGAATGGGTTAACAGGTATGTTAACGATGAGGTTAGGGCTTTGTTGGGGGATAAAATAGATTGTTAATGCTCTAGGTTGGCTAAACTGTGATACTCATGCAAGAAGTCATTGCCTGTTAATCCAACAAAAGTTATTAAAACTGGCGACCAAGAAAATTCATGGTATCACCGTGACCACGAAAATTTAGTTTCATTAAAACAGATCATTATTTGAGCCTAAACATGATTGAACAAATCCCCTATTTGACTTCGCCAGATTGGCTAATGAAATTAACAGCCGAGTCCATGCTCAAGCAACCGTTTCCGCTATCCGACGTGCTAGATGGATCTTTGTATTACCCAGGCGCAGGTACGGATGGCAAGCCAGTGCGTTGGCTAGCGGGCAATACATACTCGTTCGTTTATACCGATTACATGGTTGACCAATCTGGATTTCTAGATGCTTTGAATCATGATGACACTGGCTTCAAAGGCTACCGTATCCTTGGCACGAAAAACGTGACTATGCAAGATTTAGTACCGAACGGCTGGAGCCCGATGCCTCCTAATAGAGACGATGGAAACCCACGGCAATGGAACGAACACTTAGCCCAACCATTTTGTATTTGGGCAATATTGGAGCGTCAAGCAGGCTATGGTGCAGAACACGGTCCAGAGCGATTCAGCTTGTTATACCTATGCGGCGAAGGCGTCGCCAGTTATCAAGCGCTATACAACAGCAATAAAATCAAACCTAAAATTTTGTTTTTAATTCAACATGGCTTCGGTGGTAATTGGACAGACTTCGAGGATCCTAATGGAATTCTTGCCCGCTCAGTTGCCGTTAATCCGGCAGGAATGCCAGATTGGCTGATTGGACGCCACCAGCGTAGACATGAATCCTGTTGGCCAGAATATTATCCCGCCCCGCATATTTGTTACCTAGGTGATGGAGCCGGATATTTTGCGGCATGGCCTCTGGGAAAGGCTATACACGACCATACGAATTAACCAATGATCCAAATATTCGATTTGGCTGAAATTTTTTCTCTATCGACAGCTCTCGACACGATTTGACTATGGTGCATGCTGAAATAGCGTCCCATTTTAAATAAGAGTGAGTTGAATATGATTAGTGAAAAAGAATTGTCTGTAGTCTATGAATATCACCCACAAGATGTGATTGTGTTTTGTAAAGTCAAGGAGGCATGGGGAGGTTTTTCGAACATGGCTAATGGCTTTCCTTTAGTCGTCAATGGTATAGCGATCAAAAACACGGAAGCGCTATACCAAGCGCTGCGATATCCGGGTGATAAGGAACTGCAAGAGAAAATTATTGCTCAAAATGGCGGTTACAGTTCAAAGTTGGTCAGCAAACCACATCGCCAAACAGATAAGAATCGGGAGGACTGGGAAGTTCACAAGGTCAATATCATGCGTTACGTGTTGCGCATCAAGCTTGCTCAAAATTTCGATTCTTTTGGCCAATTGCTGGCCGAAAGCGGAAATAAACCAATTGTTGAACAGAGTCGCAGGGATCCATATTGGGGATGCCAGGTTGTCAAAGGCACCGAACTCCTTCGTGGTCAAAACGTACTGGGCAAACTTCTGATGGAATTGCGCGAAGATTACTTAATTGGCTGTGGTAGTGCGGAGTCCAGAGAGACATTGCGCTATGTGCATCCGCTGGCTATTCCGGATTTTTGCTTGTACGGCAAGCCCATTGAGGCCATTGGCGAACTGACTATTCCGTAACATCAAATCACTTCCGGAAAAACTTATGACTGATATTTCTGAAAATAATCCTAGCTCAATGAGTGAGGCAGAGACAATTGAATATGTTCAACAAAGCTACAAAAACATTGGCAATATTCTAAATCCATCGGAAGCGGTACAAGAAGCGGCTATCCAAAAAAATATTGATGCCATTTATTTCATTAACGAGCCGACAGAGCGCGTTCAGATACTTGCTATCAGCATAAGCCCAGAGGTTATTTGTCACATAAAAAACCGACCCGAGAGGCAATATTAGAGTTCTTGTCGAATTACCGTTTCATTTGGGACGTGGTTGATTTTAGTGATGATTCTGGCGTTCAATTCTATGTACATTTTATCCAGAGAAATCTATTTGACAATTGGAGGCTTATCAGAAAGTTGCAAAGATATATTATAGACGTTAATGAGATGCGTAGAGATGAGCCACCTTCACCAGAATCAGTTGATTTAATGCCATTCCAAAGCATGATGGCATTTGAGCACCTATTATTCGGAATGGGATTTAAGCTAGAATCATCCCCATCATTTGATATTGACGAGAAAACGATTCCGGCGGCCGCACTCAATCCTCTGTCGCGAACTGCTGACAAAGATTTTCATGAAAACCTCAAGGCTCCTTGGCTTGATATTCTTGGTTCATATAATTGCGGCTTGAGACTTATTACAATCTATAAAAAAGCCATTGAAGAGTTTTCGAGAATTATCAAGGTTGATAGCTCAAGATTGGAGAAGGTGGTTATGATTCATGAGCTAGCTCATGCTGCAACACATCTAGGTGTAGACGATGAAAATAAAATATGGGATACATTCAGCGCGGCAAAAACAGAAACAAAGGAATATTTTGCACAATGGTATGCCTATGAGTTTGGTGCGATACATGACATATATTCACACCAGCAATTAATGTATAAGCTCATGCGTTATCAACCAAAAATGTATAACACCTTTATGGATGACTTGGACCTGGGTAAAGAGGAAATGAAGTATCGCTTAATGACTGCGCGTAAGACGCCGTGACTCATTAGCCTTGTTTGTTAGATAAAATTAACAACTTAATATAACGACTGCCGAGAAAATAAATGAATACGTTACGTCTTAATGATAATTTCAATCCAAATAATGATCAGATAAAAGCTATTAACCACGTAAATGGTCCTTTATTACTAGTCGCTGGGCCCGGCTCTGGCAAAACGCGTGTACCGTTATGGCGTACCTTCAATTTGATCGTCCATCACGGCGTCAAACCCAGCGAGATTTTTCTCAGTACTTTTACCGAAAAAGCGGCCAAACAACTCAAGGATGGCTTGTTGACGCTATTAGGCAGTGTCAAAGATCACCACTACGACATCTCTGAAATGTATGTGGGTACCGTGCATTCGCTGTGTCGAAGAATCTTATCCGATCATCGCTTCAACAACGGAGCAGTAACGCCTGAACTAATGGATGCGGTAGATCAGTATTTTTATATCTATCATAATCTCAAGCAGAAAGTATTTGGGGCAAATGTTATTCAAACTGAAAAACTTATAATTCAGAAATTAAATCCAGCTCCTGGAAATTCAAACACGCACCGAGCCACTATCGCATTACAGGCCCTTTTCAATCGATTATCCGAAGAATGTATCACGCCCGCCAGATTCAGTATCCAATCTACCCTTCTGGCTAACATGTACGATGCATACCTCAGCAGTTTGGCCAGAAATAACAAAACCGACATGTCGCTATTGCAGCAAGCGGCCTTCGCCCGACTGCAAACAAACGAGCAAAGCAAAGGGATTTTCAAGCATTTACTGATCGACGAATATCAAGATACCAACGTAGTTCAAGAAAAAATCTTTTTCCACCTGGCGCTACGCCACAAGAATATCTGCGTTGTAGGTGATGCCGATCAGGCTCTCTATCGTTTCCGGGGAGCTACCGTAGAAAATTTGGTGCGATTTCCGGACCGATGTTTGGCAAATCTTGGCGTGTCACCAACACGCATTGATTTGCTGACTAATTATCGCTCCTGCCCGAAAATTGTCGACTTTTACAATCAATTTATTAAGACAGACGCCCAATTACAGAACTATCGCTTTGTTACCACTATCGAGGCAAATCGTACGTGCGAACCTCCCGCCATCACGATCACGGCTGGCACTGACGATACTGCTCGATGCGATGAGGTTGCCGCCTTGGTTTTGGACTTGAAAAACCAGGGCAAGGTGAACGATCTAAACGAAATCGCATTTCTTTATCCGTCGGTCAAAGATCCGGAAGTTGCAAACATGATTAAAGCACTGGATAGGGTAGGCTTGCCGGTGTATTCGCCTCGCTCCGGTGTGTTTTTGGAAAGCAACGAAGCCATGCTGATTATTGGGCTATTTATTTACGTTTTAGGTAATCTGCCTTTCTCTCCTGGTAGCTCCGACAACAGTAAATTCAAAAAATTTAAGCAATGGCTTGATCAATGTGAGCAACTGGCAAAAAACGAAATTGCACTAAAAAACTCTGCCTTCTGTGCTGCCCTAGACAACAAAAAAATTGAACTCGATTACTTGTTGATTAATCCTAGAACTACTTGGAATTTGCTGGATCTGTTTTACCAATTCCTGGCAATTGATAGCCTTAGTTTTAAATTGGCATTGGCTGAGAATGCTGGGGATGAAGGCCACAGTTGTAATTTGAGCCAACTTAGCCAGTACCTTTTGCGCTTCAAGAAAATGCATGACATTAGTGTCATCACTCGTGAAATTTATGGACCTAATGGCGACAGTTTACGTAATTTATTCTTTATGAACTACTTGTACGGTTTATACAGCTTGCAAGAAAGCGATTACGAAGATACAGATAACCCCTTCCCCAAAGGAAGAATTCCCTTTTTGACCATTCATCAGGCAAAGGGACTGGAATTTCCGGTGGTGATCTTGGGTAGTATGAAGCCTTTTAATCAAAAAGCACCAACCAGTGAAAGCTTGGTAAGACCTTTAAATTCAAATCAGGCTACGATGGAGCCGTTGAATTTGATTCAACAATTCGATGCCATGCGCTTGTTTTATGTTGCACTGTCTCGGGCAGAAAATCTGCTGGTATTGGTGGATTCTGTGACCAAGAACGCCCCGGATAAACGCCACACAGGTTTAGTTGAAACCATAAATAGCATGCGAGGATCAATTCCATCTATTCAACAACTTAATGTAACCAGCTTATCTTCGGCCAAACCGTCGTCAGCTCCTTTGCCCAAAACTTATTCCTATACCATGGACTATCAAGCCTATCAGGCTTGTCCACGTCACTACATGTTGTTCCGCAAATACCGCTTTGCGCCATCGCGCACCCGAACAATGGCCTTCGGTGTATTGGTGCACAAAACCATCGAAGACTTGCATCGCTATTTCATTGATCATCCTGGCGCAACAACGTTGCCCACAGGCTTCATTGCGAATCACATCAGGAGTAATTACCAACTGTTGGGCCAACAAACAGCCCACCAATTGTCTAAAGTAACGCTGAAAGCTGCACAGCATCAGATCAAATGGTATTGGCAAAAGCTACCTAATATTGCTAAAGAAATTACTGACGTTGAAGTGCCGTTGACTTTGCCTGGGCAAACTACGCCAAACAAAAGAAAGTATTCAATTTATGGCGTCGTGGATATGGCGATTCATAAGGAAGGAACTGCGCATCTATACGACATCAAAACTCATGCCGTTGATACAGTACGCGCCAATTCCACACATTACGAACAACAACTAAATGTATACGCGCACATATGGAATAGCTTGCATGGGACGACTTTATCAGGCACATCAATTATTGCGACCAAATTGCCCGATTCGCCAACACGTGCGAATTTATTGGCATGGAATCCATATGTACCATTAACATTTAGCACGACCGGTGTCGCACAAACTATTGTTAACTTTGGTCAGGTCGTCGATCAGATTGAAGAGCGGCAATTCCAACCAAAACCCATTAGCGGCTTAAAATCATCTGACTCAACTACTTACCCAGGCAAAAATTTCGCCCAAGACGTTTGCGGTCAATGCGATGGCCGGTTTTCGTGCGCAAGTTATTCGGAATACCTGCAACAACATCCTGAAGATAAACAAGAAAAGATATTTATGCAACCACCTATAGAAATTGAGCCAGACCTCAGCAACTTGTACGAAAAAGCATTGAAACCATTCTGTAAGGCTGCGTTTTTGAATGACTCAGATGTAATAAGCTTCATAGACTATTTTGTTGAATTAATTAATGGTAATAAACAAATTAATCACGGCTATAGGGTAGAGGTTTCTAATCAACATTACAACCTAAAAAACATCAACTTTACTTTCTTGCAGGATGCTTTTACTGGCTATCAATGGAAAAAACAAGATTATGCCGCCAATAAAATAAAATTAGATGCGATTTCAACAGCTTTGCAGAACGCCATAGTTACCAACAATGATATACAGTTTTTCAAAGCTTGTTTGGATTGTTTGGAATGGGGAGCTGGAAATAAGGGATTAAATCTATATACCAGGAACAGTGAGTGGTTATGGCAAAGACGAAACCAAACCTCATTGATTTCGTTGTTTAATAGATCTCATCAACAATTAGTCGCGGATTGTCCTAATTTAAGTGGTTTCAATTGCGGCCATTACCGCATGAATTCTGGACTGACCAAAATTTATGCATTGACTTATAATAATTTTATTATCTACGACAGCCGTGTTGCTGCAGCATTGGGGCGATTGGTCACCAAGTACTGTGCAGATCCAAATCGAGCTATTGCGTTTCCATTTTCTCTGGCGTTTGCTTGGAAATATAGTCAAAGAGATCAAGTTAGACGTAACCCGGATATCACACCTTTTTATATTTTCGATAGAATCAATAACGATTCTTTAAAACATGCAGAATGGAATATTAAGGCAAATTGGTTGTTAGGGGCAGTCGTCGACAAATTCAATAACGGAGATTCTTTCGACGGTTTCTGGGGAATAAACAATCAAAATGAATGTTTGCGCGCGCTAGAGGCGGCATTATTTATGGTTGGCTATGATGTCTCTGGGGCGATACCGGTTGTACCACCAGGGGTTCCGGCCATTGCTAACCCAATCGTTGGCCCTGATGTAGAAGACGATGAGGAAGATGAAGAAATTGCAGCGCCTTTAGTGCCTCAATTAAGAACGCTATGGGGCATTCCTATTCGGCAAGGTAATCTGCCTGCAGCAGGAGGTCCGCTGCGTGGCGGCTGGGTGCCAACTGGTCATAATTTTACTAACGCTTTAAATTATTATCGAAACTACCGATTAATTGCTCCACCTCGCCCATTTGGCACAGGTGATTTCCATCACTTTATAACAGGAAGCCCACGTGTTGCACCAAAGGCATATAATGAAAACACATACATACAGCAAAGCAGCGAATTCGACTTAAACCAAAAACCTTTGCGAATAGTCGAGGCCTTTCATTCTTCAGGCGTGCATAATCAAATAAACATCGACTCGCTTGTGTTTTTAAACAACTATAGAAGCCACATGATATGGAATCCTCGCAATACAACTTGGGCCGGATTTCCAAAATATTTGATGGATACTTATTTGGTCGGCATGTTGGCAGGATATCCATCCAATCAAAGGAAAGGCATATTAATTAACTTGAGATATGCTGGGACAAATGCTGCTGCCGGTGCCATTATTGATGTGGGAAAATCATTTGGCTTGCATTTTGGCTTTCTTGATGAACATTACTACCCAACCCAGTTATTTAACGAATTTTTCTTAGATGATGAGCCTCTAGTTAACTGGATTAATAACGTTATTCCTTAACAATCAAACAGCCTGAGGACTTGTCAGTTTTTTTATCGACAAGTCCTTGAGGCTGATCTGATTTTTTCCACAACGGGCGAATTAATATGTTTTCTTTTAGATACTACACCCCGTCAACGCACTGATCCCTGTCAAATTAGCTAATGTTTCTAACGGTACCTCGGCAGTCCACGTTGTTGAGCCGATATAGTCTGGATACCAAGAAATCTCTTTCAACTCGGCGGCTTCGATGATCTGGAAAATAAACGTCATCGAAGGACCATTGTTTCGGTCTGTATCCATGAATGGGTATTGCAACCCGCGAGATAGATTTTTATAGACCAATGGCTTTACGCCAATGCCTTTGGCTTGCAATTCAATATCTACACCCTTTGCAAAACACAACCACTGTTTCACTAGTTCCGTACTGACATCCACAATAAAGCATTCAACCGAACTCCCAAGGCCACTGGAGCGAAAAGCATTCGCCAGGCAAATGCCGGTTTGCTCCGGGCTGGGCATAGCGTCTTGCCAGTGAATGCCATATGGTGTCGCGAATGTAGCTACTGCGGGTTGCGCACCATGCCTAAGGGCTTGTCGTAACTCCGCAACATAATCCATCCGCCACTGCGGAGCAGTAATAAATCCCAGTGTTACCTTGCCGCCATTATTAGTTGGTGGTTCGACCAAGCCGAGTGGAATGATGTCGTAATAAAAGGCTCTTAGCGGCATTCGGTTGAGCACTTTTTCCCAGGTTGTTTCCGCTTGTCGACGTTTTTCGATGTAGCTGACAGATAATCCTGTGAGACTTTGGCCGTCAATTGGACCTGATTTGAGTAAAGGTGCGCGGTTACGTTGCCGCTTAGCGTCTTCCAGCACGGCAATTCTGGCTTTAAAAATCCAACCACCTCCCGGTGTTGCTCGCGACTCGATCACTTGCAGTTTGTCTACCAAAGCACCGGAATACTCACTGACGCTATCTTCGACTATCGTATCGTTACTAATAGTTAAATCAGATAGAACAAACGCACCCATTTGGCTTTGAATGGCGTTACGTATGGCATCCTTTCGCGCTTCCTCCAGATTGGCACCATGGCCGGTGACAACCAGCCAACGCGGCGCTTGGTGATGACTGGCACAAGCTAGCAGGCTGGCGCAAAACACCCATAACACCAGTCTGGCTAGTCGGCAGTTAAAACTCATCATAGTGGCTGCTCCGTCGGGTTTCGGAATCGACTGCGTGAACAGGTTCTTGGGCCTTGAGCAATGGCTCGGGAAACAGACTTTGATAAGCCGAGTCGCGGCCAAAGGCCTTTTTCAAGATGTCGGCGGTTTTTTGGGTGTTTTCACTGGTGCCAACAGTGACCACAACGCGGTTATTGTCGCGGTCAACCAGTTGTTCCAGTACCACGATGCCCTTCAATAAGGCGTCCGATGAGTTTTTGATAGTCTCGGTTAATGTTTCCGCATCGCTGCGGGTAATGCCGCTCACACGGCCATTGCTGGTTTGCGTGGATTCGGCGGTTTGGGTAAGCACTTCCTCGCTGGTAACATCCTCCGATAGATAGCGAGCAATGGCTGCCTTGGCCTTTAGGGTTGCAACCTTGACGCCGCGTTGCACATCGCCTCGATCACCGATCAAAAGCCTGGATTCGCCAACGGCTTTGAGTCGAACGAAATGGTTATTGCCATCCAATTCAATCAAAACTCCCTCCGGGTCAGGTGCAGCACTGGCCTGTAGTGGCCATACCAGCAACAGAACCATTAAACATGATATTGATTTTAGCTTTGACATAACACTATCCTCCCGGTTTCAATAAATAAATAGGTGAATATCGATAACTTCATTAGGCAAACAATATCAGGCCTCACCGACAATCCATGTCGCGCAGTTTCCATATCAATCTCTGACTGTTTGCCTAAGACATCACGTAAAACTATCTCAATGCCGATCTTTATTTGTTATTGCCTCCTCGTTTGCCAAATGCTGGCGCTAGCTCATGGGATAAAGCATCTTCTATGACTTGCAAAACAGCCTGCGGCTGATCGTAAACTTTGATGGTAATTTTGTACTGACCTTTAAACCAATGCTCGAGATGAAGGGCGTAGGTATCTTTTGGCCCTTTGCCTAAATGTTGCTCGATACGTTTTTTTACCCCTGTGGTTGAGGAACCGACATACATTACTGGCGAGGGATGATTTAACTTCGGACAGGCTCTTTTTTTTGATTTCTTATAATTCGAAAAGCTGTTGAATGTTTCGTTATTATTGCCACCTACTTCTTCAACGACATAAATCGCGGTATTTATGCCATTTAGTTGTGAAGTCTTGGTCAGCACAAACTCTGAAACAGGCTTGGCGAATTTGGCCTTTTGGCAATTATCAATCAGCGAATCAATGTAGTTCATCATAATTAAGCACCTAATAAAATAGAAGAAACAGGATAAACGCCGGAGCATTTCGGTGATATGCTCCAGCTAGAGTCAATCACCTAAATTGCTACTTAGAAACTTGAAGTAACTTCAACAATTTCTGATAGTCTTTTGGATAGGACTGCTTGAAATACCGTACAACTGCTTTTGCATAACCTTTTTTATTCATTTCGAAGTGACGCCTTTGAACTTGGGTCGCTTGAATGTCGGATGTGATCATGATCGAACTCCTAGGATTTGGTCAGAAGGGACAACTCGCAAAGGTTACAACTGATGCCCGACAGATCGTGTCGTGCTGCTGAAGAGTCGCCAATCAGTCTGTGCGCACCATTCATCTGAAGGCTAAGAAGGCATTGGAATCGAAAATCACTTCCCTGTGATTTTCAAATTCCCCTAGAAACTAGACCTTTACTATCACTTGACGTCCTACAGGCCTAATCACCTCATCCAATATCCTGAAATTCTCGATTTCCGGCGGAACCACATAACGATATTGCTCATCACCTAGGCGACACACTTCCCTAGCTTCCATCAACAACTTCCCTAAAACATTTTTACCAACCAATACATTTCTATTTTTAACCGGTACTGCCCCCCAGAATTTATCCTTATGGGATTTCTCAACAATCTCTCTATCCCCGGTACTCAACAACAAACTTCTAAAACTTACAGGGTATTGAGCCAGCTTGACCCTAATACACCATCTCATGACCTCAACTCGTATATCCTCCCAGTCTTTTCGAGTATTATCCCGATAACGCTTACTCTTCATTTTTGCGGTCATTGCACTGCCTTGTTTCAAAATCTCCTTCTGTACTTCTAACCAATCAGGGAACCTACAAGCTTGGTAAAGGGCCTCCGTATTCTTAATCAAAATTCCATTTACCCTTATCCGAAAATCATTTGACATATTCGACAAACCTCCATATTCCTCCTTCACCTTATTAAACACACAACTTTCATTAAATCCATATTCAACCACTTCCTCTAAATCTAATATACTCATAATCACCTCACTAATTTTCAGCACCACCACATTTGCGGAAATGAGTATTCTCCTGATTAGTGCGACAATTCGTGTCGGGCGTTATGGATCATGGTTTTTAGCCATACGTTGCGTATCTTTGTTACTCGTTTAACTCACCCCAAACCAGTTCGTCACGGCAATAAGAAGCCGATGCCCAGCGACCATTGGCCACATCGACCAAAGTCAGTCCGAAATCCCCAGTTGCCGAAATATCGTCACGAAAGCTTGAACTGGTCAAAAATGCGCCTGTATCAATACAAACGTGGGATAACACTTGTCTGGGACGAGGAGCGTAGCTGTGACCGCAGAAAGTGGGTGAAAGCCCTTCTTGAATTTGGGGCATGGGATTACGTGCGACCTGAGTCATTATGGTCCGCGACCAATACAAACGGTGTTCAACCTCAGCGGGAATGGCTTGTGTAGCAAACCATTGGTCGATGTCGGCATCCTGCCAAACCGGAGTTTCCAGATCACGGTAGCTGGGCTTTAGCAACTCGGCATGAATGACATGAAATCGCTGATCACCTTCACCAACAATCCACATCAGCGGCATTGCTAATGCCTCTACCAAAGCCTGGTTGAATTCGGTACGCATGCAATGGTGAGGGGGAATAAAATAACGTTCAACCCAGTCACCGCCATTTCGAAAAAGATCACTATCAGCCACGTCTTCAAAATCGGTTAACTGTCCGGTTTGCAGGTAGTCACTAAAGCAATCCAACAACAATAACTCATGGTTGCCTTGCACGGCATAAAACCAAGGGCTTGCCGATAGATACAAACACTCCAGCGAATGAGGGCCTCGGTCGATCAAATCCCCGACGCTGAACAAGCGGTCGCGGCTTTTATCGAAATTGACTGCGTCTAGCAGGCGTAGCAATAAGGTCAGGCAACCATGAATGTCACCGACGATGTAGTCCTTGCCTTGTTCATTGGCGGGAAGTTTACGAATGATTGTTTGTTGAGTCATGGTGATGCCTTCGATATTGTTTCAGGTTGTGGCAATCGCGTGTAGCGAATGTGGCATTATGCTATGAGCACAAGGCGACAAAACCTGTCGTTGGTGCCAATTGTCATGGCACTGAACACTGGCTAGGCTATCCTTCAGTTTGGACATTTCAATTTGTTGTGGGAACAATCATGAGCGACCAACTTACCCGACTGGCACAGATCATTTTAAACTTGCCAAAATATCCCCAATACAAGACGTCAAATGAGTTGCAGAAAATTTATATTGACGAAGGATTTAAAAATGTCTACCCGGAAAAAGTCCAAAGAGACATTAAGACATTAACTGAAATATTGGGTCACCATATAGGTTGCGAATCCTATAGTGAATGGAGTAAAGAAACTGGCAAAACACGAGATGACGATAAAAGTCAGCACGTCTTTTGGGAATCAACGGTTCAACCCATCATGCTGGATAGCTTAACTGTCCAACAAGCACTATCTCTGCATTTGTTGAAAAAATTCTTGTTGCCGTTGATTCCGAATTCCACTTACGCCATCCTTGAGCCATTTTTTGACGAAGCCGCCCACAAATTGGAGATATTGAAGGATGAGAATCGATTAAGTCACTGGCCAAACAAAATAGCGATTGTCAATCCTTCTCAGCCCTTATTAATACCAACAATAGATAATCATGTTCATGAAACGGTTAGCGAAGCACTTCTGTATGATCGGCAACTAAAAATTAAGTATCGTCGTATCAATGGTTCAGTCAATGAATATCATCTGAATCCCATCGGCTTGGTTTTACGCAGTGGGACGATTTATTTAATAGCGAACAAGGTCGATAGCAAAGACAAACGCATTTTTGCCCTACATCGAATTTCAGAGGCGACCCAACTCGACCAGGCAATTGAAGCCCCCAACGATTGCGAACTACAGCAATTTATCGATCAAGGCCAAATGGGCTTCGATTTGACCGGAGGTGGCAACTATCAAATGATCAAGCTTAAGGCAATTTTCGATCAGATAACGGCCAATCATTTGTCGGAATCTCGTTTGTCCGAAGATCAGGAAATCAAGAAACTGGATGATCAGCATTATGAAATTACCGCAACCATCCAGGAAACCGAGCAATTGTTTTGGTGGTTAATGAGTTTTGGCTTTCGCGTGGAGGTTTTAGAACCACCCGCATTGCGCGCCAAGATGGCTCACTCGGTCAGCATTTTGGCAGAGAAGTATAAGATCTACGATATTCTAGAATAGAGCAACAAGCAACGACACAAAACGTCGTCACTGCTGGCTATGCTGCTTTCTTTGTCAGGAGCCATGATGAAAACCAGCCCCTATTTTGCTTACTTGACACGTCTACGCTGGATAAACCGCTGGGGTTTGATGCGTAACGCCTACGCTGAAAATGTGATGGAGCATAGCTGGGAGGTGGCAACGATTGCCCACATGCTGGCTTTGATCAAGAACCGATATTTCGGTGGCACGCTGGACGCCAATGCCGTTGCTGCGGCGGCGTTGTACCACGATGTCACGGAGGTGATCACCGGCGATTTGCCAACACCGATCAAATATCACTCCCCACCTATCGTTGAAGCCTATAAAAACATTGAAAAACAAGCCGCCCAAGAACTGGTCAAGCTCTTGCCTCAGGAGTTGAGAGAGGATTTCCATCCACTGCTGAGTGATGAAATGGATGACGAGCTCAGACAGTTGATCAAGATCGCCGACAAAATATCAGCCTACCTAAAATGCAAGGCCGAGATTCATGCCGGTAATCAAGAGTTCAATACTGCAGCGAATGAACTGTTGAAAAAGATCCAGCAATCGAACTTACCTGAAGTCGAATATTTCATGGCGGTATTCACGCCCGCTTGTGGCATGACTTTGGACAGATTGATGGCAACCGATGAGCGAAGTCGATAGGCCTCACATCATTGAGGACATTGGCAGTACTAGCGCCAGACAGAAACAACGAAATCTGCTTTATCTGGAATTTTGAACTCTTCTGTTCCTGCACACCCCTCCATAAATGGCTGCCACCGACCCCACGACACGAAATGTCGTATCGACCTGGATAATCTTGAGCTGTTCAAGTGATTCTTTGGAGAAAACGATGCCTGATACTTATACGTTACCTAGTGACTTTAAAATTGTTAGTGGTGGTCAAACTGGTGCCGATCAGGCGGGGCTTGATTGGGCGATTGCTCATGAGGTCCCCCATGGTGGCTGGTGCCCGAAAGGCCGTCGCTCTGAAAATGGGCCTATTGACCTTAAGTACCTTTTGAAAGAAAGCCCGAATAGAAAGTACTTGGAACGTACTGAATGGAACGTTCGTGATAGTGATGCTACTGTGATTTTTACGCTTGACGAAAAACTGACGGGTGGATCGAAAAGAACGGCCGAATTTGCTAAAAAAATGGGTAAACCCTGTTTTCATATGCGTGAACGGGTTCATCCGAAATATCTCGCATCTTTTTTGGAGCGTCATCAAGTGAAGACTTTAAATGTCGCCGGAAAATGTGAAACATCCGCTGCTGGAATTAGTGAGTTTGTAATTAGTGTGCTCGATAAAATTTTAATACTATCCGATTATGGTAATTCCCTTTGAACGAGTATTAGAGATTTTATAGGTATGTGCGTGGGCGTTTTGTAAAGCGTTTATGTATAAAAACCTTCCATTATGTTTAGATAATTTATAGGTGTAATAAAATGGCTTCAACTTTATTCATAGGCATGAAACCCCGCTCTGAAAATGGACAACAGCTCGAGCTAGATAGTGATGATGAGAACGCGTTAATTGAGATGTTTTTTAATATTGCACTAGATATATGGCGAGCTTCAGCTAAAGCAAATGCGGCTGTTACCAAGGAGAATTTTCAATCATCACAGCCATGGGCTGATAAGGTCGCTATCTGCTTTGCTACGTATCTAGAAATAAAACTTAAAAATGGAGAATGTAGAAGTTTTTTTGAATGGTATATTGAAGAGATAGAGATGGATGAAGATTATGTGGAGCATATGCTAGAGGTTACTGAAGAATATATTTTATTTTTAAGCGATTGTGGAGGGACTTGGGGAAATCGTTGAATTCAGTAATTGCCGATCGTCGCCACATTGCTATGGCACTCAAGGTGACCTTAGTACATGATTGGCTAATCTAACAGGTTGTTGAAAAAAGAAAATCGGTGGAAGTTTTTTCCTAAAATCTGCCAATTCACAGTTAAGAGTCATTTTAGCGAAACGAACAATCAATGATTTGCATCTTTTTGTTTTATGAAAGATGCTTTTTTGTGCAAAAATGGAACGGGTTTTTTAAAAATCAAAAGCCTGCTAATCATGAGATATAATGATTTACTATATATCAAAAGAGCTTAACTAATTTAGCAACTTCAAATTGAACTAGCTGAATCCTAGCATAAATTAACCATTTATTTAATAAAAACTTTATATGTCAAATTGGACTGAAGCAGAATTAAAACAAGCTCATAATGCCTCTTTTAAAAACGAGGAGAGCATAAAAGCGTCATATATTTGCGGTTGCTTCCATTGCCTATCAATTTTTAAATCTTCAGATATTAATGCTGACTGTAATATTCCAGAAGCAGATGGTACAGGAACTATATGGTGTCCTGAATGTGGCATAGACTCCGTTATAGGGGACAGCATTGGAATCAGGATAACGCCAAGCTTTCTAAATGCGATGGAATCATATTTTTTTGCATTCGTAAATGAACCTTGGGATGCTAGCAATGAATACTAGAGGCTGTTGCCGTTTTACATGGGTAACCAAATGAAAGTATCTCCGCAGCAGGATAAACCAAAGATGAGATGTCAGTAGCGAATAATACGTCACATTACTTTGTGGCGGATTCAGCGCGAGTCCATTCTTTTACGGAGAGCGTTTCCCCAAACCAAACAACACCTGCCTTGAGGGATAAACCATGAAGACTTTACATGAATGCCTAGAACAAACAACTTGGTCAGAAGTGTGCAAAGTATTAGGTCGTATTTACCCAGACCATGTCGATTTCTTGACTGCATTGGCGGATGCTTACCAAGAATTGACGGCGACAACGCCTGAGATTAACGACATCCGCATTACAATTGGAAAATTCGAACCGAATAGCGTCCTGCCCTTCTATATAGTTGGTTTTCGAGGCGAATGTCCGAAGGGGTATTGCTTGAAGTTTATCCCATGGAGTCAATGGCTGGGAGCGAGTGTCGATCCGAATCTGTTTAACCAGTATCAAATTGCCGAAATTGTGGCAATCTGCTTTTACGACATGTGTTGGGCCGGTTTCTCCTCTAATAATGTGGTGTCGTTTCGAAAGGAGTTTAGCCACCACGAAAATTGCCTGTGGGCGATATTTGGCTATGAGGAGCAACTCGAATCCTCCGAGTTTAATTTGATCAAACGCGATCAGCGTTTGAAGGAGTTTAACGAGGCTCTAAATTTACAAGATATTGATGACGTATGGGGAGTTGGAATAGATAGCCCGGAATATCGTCAAGCGCTTTTTGACATGAATGTACAGATCTACTGCTTAGGTGAATCGGAGACTGATTATGATGAATACTGTGCCAAAGTAGCGCGACTGAAAAAGGACTTCCAACAAAAATGGTCAGAACCGAATGCGCGACGCCCGCTTTTGAATTGAATTGGATGAGATCGCATTCCAGCTTTTCGCAGGCTTAGCAACCGATTAATAAGCGAAAGTTCAGAACATTATCAATGCCTGAATGGCAATTAACTAGGAACTATTTTTAAAAATTACAGCTTAAACATAGTCGATTTTTCGCGTCGCCCCATTTGTATTAAGTGACGAACGTTTCATGTATGCAACTTCAAGTTAATCAGGTTACATCTGTTCCCGAAGTCCATGTGAACTTTAGCGGATAAAGTGTTTTCGCTATTAGCCTTGATCAAAATTGGCATAAGAAAATTTCCGCGTTTACTACATTCACCAAATTTATAAAGCCAATGCCGAAAAAATGGCAGAATTTGGCTGATTTCCTAGCCATAATTCCAATATGATGGGCTTTCGCCCAAAACCAATCACGCGGCCATCGTCGGTGACTTTCAACAACTGACGCATCGGTTCACCATGCCATTCGCAGCGATCCCTTCGTTCGTCGTTCCTAATCAAGCCAATTGGCGTACCGGTTCGATGCATGAAGAATGACCATGTCTTGCTAGCCCAGCCTAATGCCTTGTTGATCTGATTGAAGTGCCATCGTCCTTCGTTGTTATTCAATGCTTCAATTGGCAGGAACTTGAGCTGATCTGTAGCTTGCCAATCCAACCACAGCGGGTAAGTCATTCCACGCTGTTGGTCGGTCATCGATACGATGAGGTGTGGGCCGATAGTTTGTGCCGCCTGACATTGACCAAAAGACAGCGACATGATGGCGGAATTCAATAGTTCACCCGTAGCAGCATTCCAGACACACCACAGTGACGCACGGTGATTGCGCTGTTGAGTCAATAAATGACCGTTCGGTAATTCGGCTACGAATTTAAGGGCGCCTAATTCTTTGAAGATCAGGTGAATTTGTCGGCTCGGTGTGTTTTTGGTGTTCCACAGTTGCAGCACGCCACTCGACCAAATAGCCAAACGATGATTGCTGAGCTCGGTGATATGACTGGCGGAGGATTTATGCAGCCAATCAAGGCTGGTTGCCTGTTGGGTTTTCCAGTCATAGAGTTCGGGCTTCTCATCGCTGGAAAAGATCACCAGTTGGTTATGACTCAGGCAGTGAAGGTTTTCAATCCGGCGCTCATGATCGTAATAGCTCGATACATCTCGCTGTTCAGCGATATTCCATAATCTGATTTCACCCGTAGCTAGCCAATACACCACTGACCCATCACCTGCTGGACGTGCGCCGCTGATTTGAGAACATATCAGTTGATAATCATTGAAATGGTTTTGCTCTAAATTCAAGATGCGTAAACTGCCATCCCATAAATGGCACAGCACTTGATCCTGCCCCAGTTCCCAAAGCGTTGCGCGTCCGATATGCGGTTTGTCGGTATCTTGCAAACTAGCCAGGCACTGACCGGTTTGGCTGTCGTAGAGATGTAATTTGGGCGCTGTTCCCCAAGTCAAAAAGCGATCGGCAGATAAACTCATCACGCCTTCAAGCCTGGCACCGACCGCAGAGTCGTAGGCGTGCAATACGGCAAGCAGCTTGCCGTTGTCGGCATCCCATAACCGTGGGGGAAAGTTATCGAATGAATAGCTTAGGATACGGTTGGTGAACAATTTAGCCTGAATGGCGCTGTCCGAAGCGTGATGATCGTTATGTTCGACTGAAGCAGTCTGCAACGGCCAGATGACCAGGTTATTGTGATGATCCAGGGTCAAGATTTCATTGGCCGAGAGCATTTTGACCAGAGAAATTGTGCCGCCCATGCCGATGATGTGCCGCACGCATTCGCCACTGTAGCCATCCCAAATCTGTAACGTATCATCGCAATTGAAGGTTGCGAAAAGCTGCTGGCTCAAAATTCGGGTATCGAAAAACAAGCTGTCGATGTTGATTTCGCGGATCAATTGTCCATGACGATTCCACAGGTAAATAGTATTGGCAACGCCGTCATTCGACCATGATGGCTCGGACCATGTCAGTAAACGGCCATCATCGAAATGCCGATAGTAGCTACCAAAATCCGACAGACTGATGCCAAGCGACCAGGAACCTTTGAGACTGGCACGTTGCTCGCCATTTAAACCTGACCACAACGACAGCGGCGAAGGCAGCAACAGCGTGCCATCATCGAACAACTGACTATCGCAACAACACGCGGCGCTATCGTAATAGTCCCACTCAATACTGGGCTCAGGTTTTAGATCGACTTCCTGTTCGTAGCTTAAATGCGTTCCATCCCAACTCCAGATACGCAAGACCAGAGGATGAGCATTTAATGCCATATCATCCGTATCATGCAGCGCAATAATGCGGGTTGTCGTATCACGAACAATGCCAAGCGCTCTTCCTGATTGTTTGGCGCCAGTCGCTAACAATTGACCATCATCACGACTCCAAATATGAAATTGCTCACCATCCTGGCAATAGCTCAAATACTGGCCGGCGGAAATTGGCTTTACCTGCAGGTCATTGACTGACTGCAAAAAGGTCAAATCAGTTATGTAACAACCGGCGTCAGCATCCCACAGCGAAACTCGCGAATGGCTTGCCGTCAAAAAGCGTTGTTTATCCAAAGGCCAAATCTGATCTATTGGCTGATCAAGATGATCTGAATGAAAACATGGCACACCGCGATTGTTCCAGCAGGCGAATGAAGCCTGTTCAAAACTGGCGATAAAGCGATCATGATCGAGTTTGCAAAGCTGTAAAACTTTACCCTGATTGCATACTTCCAACAAACGCAGACCTTGCGCCACGTCCCAAACTGTCAGACTGGGATTTTCACCCTGACAGACAATAACGACCCGAGAATCATCGAGGGTCAACATCTGCGGCGGATATCCCAAGCCGGAGAAATTGAACAATCGTTGACCAGTTTGACGATGCCAAACCCTGAGTTCACCCTCTTCCGTAATACCGACAATCTGATTACCCAAAATTTCGGGCGGCAAGCCTGTATAACCATCATCCAGCATCAGACAGGAAGGCGACTGTTCTGGCATTACAGAGCGTAGCCAGTAGCCCTGAGGCTTATGGTTGAGAAAAGCATCCGCAGTTTGGCGGACCACCGACCTCACGGCTTGATCTGCCGCTCGTTGCAACAAAA
>Ga0172367_10002084_pt1 | contig 27929 bp, 26 predicted proteins | sample Lak10m_FD_114542 | JGI IMG/M metagenome (GOLD analysis project Ga0172367, IMG submission 114542) | Freshwater microbial communities from Kabuno Bay, South-Kivu, Congo - kab_022012_10m | ecosystem: Environmental > Aquatic > Freshwater > Lake | place: Democratic Republic of the Congo: South-Kivu...
ATACCAAGTGGTACTTGCAGTCCCAAACGCTGTGGCTTCCTGACTTGTAATCCTTCATCTGACCATCTTAGCCCGGTCGCCTAAAGGCGAGGGATTTACGGATCCCCTATGGGGGACTTTAAATCATGCGTAAATCGATCCTGTCTGTTGCTGTTGCCATGACCGTGCTGGCCACGCCCCTGTTGGCCCAGCAGGCACCCACGGGTGGCGCCGTCATGGCCAGTGAACCCGGCAAAGCCGCCGTCGTGGAAACGGTCAAGGTCACCGCCGGGGTGGTGGCGCTCGACAAGGCCACCCGCACGGTGACGCTCAAGACCGCTGCGGGCAAAACACTCGACGTGGTGGCGGGTGACGAAGTCAAGAATTTCGACCAGATCAAGGTGGGCGACCAGCTGGTCGTGCAGTACCTTCAGGCGCTGACACTTGAAGTCAAGAAGGGTGGTGGGGTGCGCGAACTCACACAGGATTCCGACATGGTCAGGGCCAAACCGGGCGAGAAGCCGGCAGTCGCCGGGGCGCGCGAAGTGACGATCCTCGCCGATGTCATTGCCGTTGATCCGAAAAAAATGACCATCACCGTGAAAGGTCCGAGGGGCAACGTGATGGATCTGAAGGTGAAAAACCCTGATCATTTCAAGGTGGTCAAGAAGGGTGACCAGATCGAGGCGGTCTATGTCGAGGCACTGGCGCTCAGCGTCGAGCCCGCACCGAAGAAATAAGCCACGCATCAAGTCAATTGAGCCGACGCCGTTCCTGCGGTTGGCGGCTCCAAATTTTGCAGGCTCGGGCAAATTTTTGCCTTGGCCTGCATTTTCATTTGTGCCGTCCGGACGGCCGCTCGCAGTTCAGAACGCCTTGCCGAGAAAGAAGTAGAAGCTCTGGTTGCCGTCGGCTGCGCGTCCATAGCCCAGGTAGGCGGGGCCGACCGGTGTGTCGGCACCGATGAAGAGGCTGCCCGACTTGAGCAGTCCTTCGGGCGAGTCGAACACCAGCGGATCGCCGACCTTGCCCAGTTCGAGCGACACGCCGCCGTAAGCGCCCTCGAGCAGGCTGGCGCGCCTGATGCGGTGGTAGTACATGAGCCGCCCGAAGGCCAGGTTCTCGCCGTAGAGCTGGCCGGTCTTGTAGCCCGACTGGGTCAGGAAACCGCCCCACTGGAACTGGTTGTAACGTGGCAAGGGGCTGTCGCCGATCCTGCCGCCGGCAGTGACATAGGCGTTGAGCGTGTGCTCTCCCAACGAGTAGACGGCCATGGTGTCAGCGCTCCACTTGGTGTAGGAATCATCTGCGCCCAGCGCGGTGTTGGAACTGTGGATATCGAGGGTGCTGCGCCAGCCGTCGCGCGGGAAGTAGGCGCTGTTGAGCCGATCGAGCACCAGCGTGACCCGGGCTGCACCCTCGGCAATGCGGCCCGGTCCCGGCGAAAGTTCTGGCGGTCCGGTGTCGAGGTCTGCTGACAGTGTGCCTGCCAGCAAGCCCAGACGCAACTCGCCATAGCGTCTGAAATTGGAGCCCAGATCCACCCCGATCAGCGACGAGCCCGTGCTGTAGGTCGCAACCTTGTTGCTGCCCTCGTACAGGTCGAAAGAAGATGAATCGAGCTTCACATAAGGCGCAACGAAGTAGCTATCCACGGTGTTGAGCGGCTGGTAGAACTCGCTGAACAAGGACTTGGTGTGACCAACCTGCAGCAAGGTGCGCCAATTGGCACCGAGCGAGTTGATCCAGCGCTTGCGGTGACTGATCGCGATGTCGAAGTAGGCATCGCTGCTGAAATCGCTCGACAGGCCCAGGCCGAGGCGCAGGAAATTCGGTCCCCAAGTCTTTTCGACCGCATCCACCGCCAGCACGCGCCGGCCCGGCTCGTCTATGAGACGGTAATTCACATGCTCGAAGTCTCCGGTGCCATATATCCTGCGCATGTCCCTGTCGAGCGTGTCCTGATCCATCGGCTGGTCGATCGTCGTGTCCATCAAACCCAGCACGGTCTCGGGATTGACCCGCTTCAGATTGTCGAAACGGATCTCGTTGATCGGCAGCACCTCAGGGGCCAGGGCGGCAACCTGACGCTGGCGCAGCGCGGCGTACTGCTGCGGCGCAAGCGAAAGCTGTGCGAGTTGGGTGGCCACCTTTTCGGCAGCGGCTTCACCCAGCGGCGCAATTTTTGTCAGACTGTCAAAGTCGGCGGTGGTGTAGCTTCCCAGTTCCGGCGAGATCAGGATGTCGGTGGGTTTGAGCAGGGCCAGTGAGGCCTGGACATTCTGCTCGGTCAGGATGCTGACCATCTGCGAGGCCACGCCCAGGATGCCGTCGAGCTGCTCGCGCCTGAGCAGCGGCGTGCCCACATTCACCGCGATCACCATGTCGGCACCCATCGAGTGCGCCACCTGGACCGGCAGGTTTTGCGTCAGCATGCCGTCCACCAGCATCATGCCGCCAAACTCGGCCGGTGCCACGGCGCCTGGCACCGACATGCTGGCGCGCATCACGTTGGCCAGTTCACCTTCCTTGAAAACGACGGCCTCACCGGTCACCAGGTTGGTGGCAACCGCCCGGAACGGAATGGGTAATTCATCGAACCTGTGAAAACCTTTGGCTTTGCTGAGCTTGCGCAGCACGGTTTCCAGCTGCACGCCGGTCACGGCGCCTTTGGGCAACTTCAGGCTGCCGTCGACCACCCCGATCTCGGGGCCGAACAGCAGCGTGTAGTCTTCCTGTTTGCGCTGCATGGACAGCTCCTCGCGCGGCGGCTGCTCCTTGAACAGCAGTTCGGTGCTGATGGTCCCGGTGATCTCGCTCATTTCCTCGATCTTCATGCCGGTGGCGTAGGCGGCACCCACCAGCGCGCCCATGCTGGTGCCGGCAATGCAGTCGATGGGCACGCGGTAACGTTCGAGCACCTTGAGCACGCCAATGTGTGCCGCGCCGCGCGCGCCGCCGCCTGAGAGTACCAGACAGATCTTCGGGCGTTTGGCAGCGTCAGTCGCACGGGCTGATTCAGCGGACGTGGCCGACCAAGCCATGACAGGCAGCAGGGTGGCACACGCCAGCCCTGCGCACATCCGGATGAACCGGTGGAAAAATGGCACGCTTGCGTACGGGTTCGTCTTCATGGCTGATCGAGTTGGCGGATGCGTTTGGAAAAGTCGGGTGTGATCCCGCCTGCCTGCGCTCGGGCATTGATGTGGGCGCGCCGCTGCAACTCGGCAAAAGTCAGGCTGCCACTGTCAAGGCGCCCCTGTTCATGCATCAGTTCTGGGACATGGCCGCTGGCGAGAATCTTCCAGCTGAACGGCAAATGGCCCGGGTTGACATGCGAATTCAACCAGAGGCTGGTGGTGCAGTTGGTGCTCAGGCTGTTGTAGAACTGCGGGCTGGCCTTGAGCGCGTTGAGCTGGCCCAGATACGCCAGAAAAAAGCGCTGGAGATTCTCGGCCGAGCCCTTGACGCGGTAAAGGAAGACGTCCTCGGGCGGGTCGCGGCGGAAATTGGTGCGCAGCCCGATCACATCGCGTTCGTCGGCCACCACGTAGTAAAGCTCGTATTGCCGAAAGAAGCCCCTGACCGTGGAATAGCCCTCGCCCTGCTCGGTGCGCGTCTCGATCGACATGGCCAGATGCTCGCCGTCGGCAAAGGCGAAGCTGACAAACACATGGGCGATGTCGGGGCCCATCCAGTACGAGGCCACGAGGTCGACGGCTTCGAGCTGGCGCAGGTCGTAGGTCTTGTCGTGCCAGGCGGGTGTGTAGTCGGTCTCGCTGCGGTAACTGAAGTTGCGGATGTTGTGCACCGTGACGCGGTTGCCGTCGATGTCAGCCCAGGGCAAACGGGCCACTTGGGGCTGCCAGTCGCGCTCGTTCGATGGCAGCAGGCTTTGCCACCAGAGCAGCAGTGCGGCCAACAGCGCCAGGTAGGCCGCCAGGGCAGGCCAGCGCCGACGGCCGAACGACCAGACCAGCAGGGCCGCCAAGGCGGCCGCCGCAAAACCTGCCGCAAATGCCGTGCGCAGGGTGTCGCCGGGCCCGGCAATGAACAGTGCCAGCGTGCCCCAGGCGCCCGTGGCCGTAATCAACAAGCCCGTTAGCACCCGGCCGGCGATGGCAGCAATTCTCGTCATCGGGGCGGAAACCAGTGCTGCATCACTGTGCTTGGGCCAACTGTGCCCGTGCGCCACCGCACGAATGGCGGCAACATGGGCCCGGTGTCACCAGCGGAACGTGGCGCCGAACATGGGGCCGTTGAAGTTGATACTCTGGATTTTGCTGTCAGACTCGAAGTCGTAGTCCAGGTAGCGCCACATGGCGGTCAACTCACCCCAGCTGTACGTGTAACCAACCCCGGCGGCGGCCTGCCAGGTCAGGTCGGACTGACCGGTGCCCACGTCCAGGTAGTAGGGCACGAACCACTGACGGTTCTGGCCGAAGGCATAGCGGCCCTTGGCGCCGATGATGCCGTCCCAGACGTCGCCACTGACTTCGCGGGTGCCGGAGGTGCCGATCAGCGGATCTGTTCCGGTTCCGCTGATGGCATAACCGAGGGTCTGCTTCAGGGTGAAATAGCGGGCGCCGACGAGCAGGTCGATCGTGTAGGCCGGGTTGCCACTGGCCAGCCGGTACTCGCCAGCCACTGTCCAGATCGTCCCCTTGAGGTCGTAGTTCAGATTTGCCGACACACCGGCTGGAATCTCCAGATTGCCCAGGGTGAAGTCGCGGGTGCCGGACTTGGAGTTGCCAAGGTCAAGATAGAGGACGTCATTGAACACGCCCCAACGCCCGTTGTGCACGTCGAGCGAGCCCATGAACGTCATCTTGAAGTTGTCGATGATCGTGTCGGCGCCGACCTCGACGCTGGAGCCTGAACCCGGGAAACTTGTCGTGCCGCCGAGCGTGGGCAGGTAGCCATTAATGGACGCGCTGACCTGCCACTTGTCGGCAGGCTGGCTCGCCTGGGCGCAAGCCAGGGTTGGCGAGAGGCCCGCGGCTGCGACGCACAGCGCGGCGACGCTGTATTTGATTGAGTTGGTGATGGGTATGACAAGCCTCCTTAGGGTTGGAGTTGGAATCCGGACACTGATTATGACAGCGGACCCCGGGGCGGCCAGCAGCATGGTCCGGGGCATCACGCATCAACGGTAGCTGGTCAGATGGATGTTGGTCTCGGTGCTGCGGATGCCCTTGATCAGGCGGATGCGTTCCAGGATCTGCGACAACTCGGACATGGAGGCTGCTTCCAGCTCGGCCAGCAGGTCCCAGCGGCCGTTGGTGTCGTGCAGCGCTGCCACGCCGGGCTCGCCCAGCAAGCTGGCAATCACCAGCCGTGTCTGGTTGCCTTCGACCAGCACCTCCATCCACGCGCGAATGGTGTTCTGCTCCGATTCGGGCCGCAATTTCACCGTGTAACCCAGGATGACCTGCGTGTCTTCGAGCTTGCGGATGCGGTTGCTGACGGTGCCACGCGACACCTTGAGTTTGTGGGCCAGGTCGGCCACATTCATGCGCGCGTTCTGGCGTAGCAGAGCGATCAGGGTTTGGTCGAGTTCATCCATGGTGTCGAGAAGGGATTTTGGGCTGTATAACCGAGATTGTCCATGAGGCGCTCCTGCTTCGCTGCGATCCCAAGCGCTCATGGACAACCCTGGTTGAGCCGGATGGTTTTGAGCTTGATGGTTTTGAGGTCTAATGGGACACTCGATTTGTACAAATGTAATGGCGTAAGAATGATCGACGACACGTTTTTCTGGTTGGGTCACCCGGTCGATTTCCGGCCCGGTGAAACCTTTGCCGCCGCCTTGCGCCGCGCGGGTCTGGATGACTTGGGGCCGGCCATGGGGCAATTGCGTGGTCGCTATTTCTGCGGCATCGGCGCTTGCCAGGCGTGCCTGGTGTCGGTCAATGGGGCGGCGCCGGTAGAAGCCTGCCTGACACCGGCGCGCGCTGGCGTGCAGGTGACGCTGGCCGCGCTACCCGCTTGCGAGGTGCACCGTGTTGCAAGCTGATGTGCTGGTGGTAGGGGGTGGCCCGGCCGGGGTTGCTGCTGCGGTCGATCTGATCGCGACGGGGCTGCGCGTGTTGCTGATCGAGCAGCGTGACCGCCTGGGCGGTGCCATCCACCGGGCCTACGTTGGCACTGGACCCTGCCCGGTCAGGCGCAACGCGCACCATGAGCGCCGTTGGCAAGCCTTGCTGGATCAGGTCAACCAGGCGGGCGAGCGGCTCACGCTGCAACTGCAATCGGTTTTTCTGGGTGTCGAGGGCGATGGCCGCTATTTGTTCGATGACCGGCTGGCCGCCCGGGTGCGCAGCGTTCGCCCCAGAGCCGTGGTGATGGCGGTGGGCGGTGTCGAGCGCGTGTTGCCAGTGCCGGGCTGGGAGCTTCCCGGGGTGGCGACCGTGGGTGGCATGCAGGTGCAGCTCAAGGAAACGGGCGAGGCCCCGAAGGGTCCGATTCTGGTGGCGGGCAGCGGGCCGTTGCCGCTGGCTTATGCCGCGCAGTTGGCCGCTGCCGGACAGCCGCCGCTGGCGCTGCTGGAGCGGGGCACACCGTTTGGCGCGGCGCTGAAGCAACCCGCCGCCTTGCTCAATGGCCTGCGCAGTTGGCCAGCGTTGACCGAAGCCCTGGGCTATGCCCGCCAGTTGTGGCGCGCCCGCGTGCCCTACCGAACCGGTTGCCGGGTCACGGCCATCGAAGCCGCGCCCGACGGCCTGCGCGTCAGCACGGTCGATGGTCGTGGCCAGACGCGGGTTTATGAAGTGGCGCACCTCGCCTTGCACGATGGCCTGGATGCCAACCAGACTGGTTTGCCGCCTCAGACGGCAGCCGGCCTGCCCGTGGCGTGGGCTGGCGATTGCCGCGAGGTGCTCGGTGCAGAGGCCGCTGTTCAAGACGGTCGTCAGGCCGCGCAGCAGATCGCCAAAGCCCTGCAGCAGCCGTGCCCGGAGGCTCGCTTTGATGACCGCTTGCAATCTGCCCGGCGCCTGCAAGCGGCGCTGCGCGCGATGTGTCCGGCACCGACCCTGGACATCGCGCCCGACACCGTGGTCTGTCGTTGCGAAGGGCTGCGCGCTTCGGGCTTTGCCGCTTTGCAGGGCGCGGGCTCGGCGCATGAAATACGGGTGGTCGGCCGCTTTGCCATGGGCGCCTGCCAGGGCCGCTTTTGTGCGCGTGCCACGCAGCAGCTCGCTGCCCATACGCGTGTGACGTTTGAACCCCGCGACCTGCACGGCAGCGTCCCGCGCTGGCCGCTGCGCCCGGTGTCGGTGGCGGCGCTGGCGGCCTATGCCGATAACGAACCGATCAGCAGCCGATGAGCACACGATTCTGAGCTTTTTAAAACCGGCAATTTTTTTCCATCACCAGGAGAAGACGATGACACTGAAACAACGACGCCATTTCACCATGGGCGTGGCCGCTTTGGCGGCAAGCTGCTTTGCCGGTGCGGCGCTGGCCCAGGCCCCGAGTGTGGAGCAAAGCACCTGGGACCGCATCAACAGCACCAAGACCCTGCGCGTGGGCGCGGTCGCCGGTGCGCCGCCCAATTACCAGAAAAACCTGGCCACTGGCGAATGGAGCGGCATCATGGTCGACCTGGCCAAGGATCTGGCGGCACAGCTGGGCGTCAAGCTGGTGGTGACCGAGACCACCTGGGGCAATTCTGTGCTTGATTTGCAGACCAACAAGCTCGACATCTTTTTTGGCCTTAATCCGACGCCGCAACGTCGCGAGGTGATCGACTTCACCGTGCCGCTGTATCAGAACGCCTTCACGCTGATTGCCAAGAAAGGTTTCGAGGCCAAGACCTGGGACGAGCTGAACAAGCCCGAGGTGACGATTGCGGTCGACGTGGGTTCGTCCTACGACAACCTGGTGACCGCCATGTACGACAAGGCCAGGATTTTGCGCTTCGAGAAATCCAACGACGCCACCATGGCGGTGCAAACCGGCCGTGCCGACGTGCAGCCGCTGGTGGTCACGGTGTCGGCAGGCATTCTCAAGAAGAATCCCGGCGTGCGCCACCTGATCGTGCCCGAGCCGCTCAAGGGCACCACCACCAACGCCGGCCTGCGCAAGGAGGCTGACAAAACCTGGCAGACCTACGTGGACAAGTGGATCACCGAGCTGCGCGCAGCCGACAAGATGAACCCGATCGTGCTGTCCAATCTGGACAAACTCATGGGCATCAAACCCGAAGAGATTCCGGTCATCGTCAAGTTTTGAGCTGAGGCGATTCAAAGTCAGACGGGTTGATCCACCTGACTTCGTTGGCGCGGCGCCGCGCCAGCCAGCACCATCGCCCGGTGCCCATCCGCGGGATGGGTACCGCCATTGACATCCTCAGGAGCCTGTGTGTACCAGTGGAATTTTGAGTTTTTGTGGGAATACCGCAGCCTGTTTGCCACCGGCCTGCTCTATACCCTGGGCTACACCGTGATGTGCATCGCCCTGGGCCTGCTGTTTGGTCTGATCGCCGGAATGGGTCAGTTGGCGCGCTTCGGGGTGGTGCGCTGGCCCATGAAGGGCTATGTGGAGTTGTTCAGGTCGACCCCGGTACTGGTTCAGATCATCTGGTTTTACTACGCCCTGCCGGTGCTGCTGGGCATCGAGATGTCACCGGCGATGGCGGCGGTGCTGGCGCTGTCCTTGTATGGTGGTGCCTTTTACTCCGAGATCATCCGTGGCGGCATCATCTCGATTGACGTGGGCCAGACCGAGGCCGCACGTGCCCTGGGCATGACACGCTTTCAGATCATGCGCCGCGTGGTGTTGCCCCAGGCCCTGCGGCGCATGACGCCGCCGCTGCTGAACCAGTCGATCATGCAGCTCAAAAACACCTCGCTGGTCTCCATCGTCGCCTTGCCGGACCTGGTTTATCAGGCGCAAGCCGTGGTGCACGAAACCTACCGCCCGCTGGAAACCTACACGCTGATTGCGTTGATGTACCTGGCCGTACTGTTGCCCGCCACCAGTCTGATCAAGCGGCTGGAGCGGCGCGCCGACACCTGAATTTTTTGGAAACCAAGTCATGATCGAAATACAGGGCCTGCGCAAGCAGTTTGGCGACAACGTGGTGCTGCGCGACGTGTCGATGCAGGTGGCCAAAGGCCAGGTGGTGGCCCTGGTAGGGCCGTCGGGTTCGGGCAAATCCACGCTGCTGCGCTGCATCAATTTGCTGACCATTCCGGATGCGGGCAGCATCCGCGTGGGCGAGCATGCATTCAGCTTCCAGGGTACTGCCACCAGACTGCCGGGCGACCGCGTGCTGGCGCGCTTTCGGGCGAACACCGGCATGGTGTTCCAGCATTTCAACCTGTTCCCGCACATGAGCGCCTTGCAGAATGTGATGGAGGGCATGGTCACGGTGCTGCACACGCCCAGGAAGGAAGCGCGCGAACGAGCACTCCAGTTGCTGGCCAAAGTGGGCCTGGTTGACAAGGCAGATGCGCAGCCGCAACAGCTCTCGGGCGGCCAGAAGCAGCGCGTGGCCATTGCCCGCGCGCTAGCCATGCAGCCGCAGGTGATGCTGTTTGACGAAGCCACGTCGGCGCTCGATCCCGAGCTGGTGGGCGAGGTGCTGGCGGTGATCCAGTCGCTGGCCAGGGACGGCATGACCATGGTCATCGTCACGCACGAGATCGCCTTTGCCCGCGAAGTGGCCGATGTGCTCGTGTTCATGCGCGACGGCGTGGTGGTGGAAAGCGGCCCCGCCAAAGACGTGATCGACCATCCGCAGCAGGCCGCTACCCAGGCTTTTCTGGCGCGCTTTCACGACCAATCTTGAATGGTTGGGGTCAGAGCACGTCGCTGCGCGAGTGGTCTGACCCACAAAGCTTCAAGTTGGTTGGGATCAGAACACGTCGCTGCGCGAGTGGTCTGATCCGTCAAGTTTCAGGGCTTCAGAAAACGCGCCGGCGACAAGGCGGACAAGTCCTGCAGACTCTCCTGTGCCAGCGCCCAGCGTGCCACGGCGGCGCCGACCAGCGGCCCCAGGCAGATGCCGTCGCCCTGCATGGCCGTGGCCAGGATCAGTCCGTCCAGTTCGGGGTGCCGGCCGACGATGGGCAGGCCATCCTCGGTGGTCGCGCGGATGCCGGCAAAGGTGCGTATCACGCGTTGGCGCGCCAGCGGCGGATAGACATCGATGGCCTCGCGCAAAATGGTCGCCACCGTGCGGATGTCGGTCCGGCGGTCCAGAACGCCGGCCTCGCGGCTGCTGCCCAGCAAAAATTGGCCGGTGCGCAGCGGGTCGATCACCAGGGTGACCGAGCTTTGCTTCGCAGTGGGCGAGTGTTTGGAGGCCAGATAGCTGGCAGACATCAGCGGCCCGGGCAGCACGGCGTAGCCGAAGGCAGCGCGGTCGGTCACGATCAGTTGTCCCTTGCGCGCAATCATCACCTTGTCCAGGCCGACAAAGGCCATCGAGTCAATGCCGGCGGCCAGCACCACCACGTCGGCCAGAAGGCGCCCGGCGGGGGTCTCGACACCGATGACACGCTGGCCGGAAATCACCAGATCGAGCACCGGCGTTTGCCGCATGGGCGCCACATTGGCGCACGACAGCAGGCGATGCGTCACCTGGTAGCCGATGGCATGGCCATCCCTGGGCACCTTGAGCCCGGCCAGCACGCTGCCGCCCAGACCCGGCACGCGGCGCATCAGCATGGCGCGGTCGAGCCACAGTGTGGCCTCGCCCTGGCTGTCGAGGTCGCGCTGTTGCGACGCGATCACCGCCACCTCCTGTTCGGTGCGGGCAAACAGGTAGGTGGGCCGGGGGTGGAACAAGTCCGTCAAAACCGCTTCGCGCACCAGTTGGGCGTAGAGGTCGCGTGCCTGACGCGCCAGCTGCATCATCACGCCCGGGCGCTTGCTGGCCACCGACACAGCACCATCCGAAGCGCCGGTGGCGCCCGCCGACGGGGCTTGCGCATCCAGCACAGTCACTGTGGCGCCAGCGCGGCTGAGGTAAAAAGCGGTGGCCGCGCCCACGATGCCGGCGCCGATCACGATGACATGAGGAAGAGGTCGGCTGACAGGCATGTTCTGGCGTAAACGAACTGATCTCTGCACATTATGGCGTGCCGTCGGTGGCGGCCGAGGGCAAGTTCGATTTTGCCGGTCGGCCGGTCAGGCTTCTAAAATGCGCCGCTGACACCCAAGCAGCACCGCAGGTGCGCCTAATGGACAATCTCGGTTGAACCCACCATGACCTTCCCCAACGCCCTTGAAAACCTGAATGTGCTGGCGCAGCACACCCTGCTGTCGCCCAGCGCGTTGCACGATGCCGTGCCCGCCAGCGATCGGGCCACCCACACCGTGAGCGCAGCCCGAACCACGGTGGCCAACATCCTGCAGGGTCGCGACCCGCGTTTGCTGGTGGTGGTTGGGCCGTGCTCGATTCACGACCTGACGGCAGCCAGGGACTACGCGCAAGGCCTGAAGGCGCTGGCCGACGAGCTGCAAGACCAGCTCTTCATCGTGATGCGGGTGTATTTTGAAAAGCCGCGCACCACCGTCGGCTGGAAGGGGCTGATCAACGACCCGCGCATGGACGACTCGTTCCGCATCGAAGAAGGTTTGCAGCAGGCGCGCCAGCTGCTGGTGGACCTCAACGACATGGGACTGCCTTGCGGCACCGAGGCACTCGACCCGATCACGCCGCACTACCTGGGCGACCTGATCGCCTGGAGCGCGATTGGTGCGCGCACCACCGAGAGTCAGACCCACCGGGAACTGGCCAGCGGCCTGTCGAGCCCCGTTGGCTTTAAGAACGGCACCGACGGCAACCTCGACGTGGCGCTCAACGCCATGCTGTCAGCCTCCCGCTCGCACACCTTTTTGGGAATCAATGGCGATGGCCAGGTGGCGCTCACCCAGACCCGCGGCAACGCCTATGGCCATTTGATTTTGCGTGGCGGCGCGCAGCCCAATTACGACTCGGTGGCCGTGGCCGAGGCCGAGGCTGCGTTGCAAGCCGCCAAACTGCCGGTCAACATCGTGGTTGATTGCAGTCACGGCAATTCGCGCAAGAATCACGCGCTGCAAAGCCTGGTGCTCAAGGACGTGGTGGGCCAGATCGCCGATGGCAACACGTCCATCAAGGGCGTGATGCTGGAATCGAACCTGTTCGAGGGCAACCAGAAGCTGGGCGACCCCAAGGATTTGCGCTACGGGGTGTCCATCACCGACGCCTGCCTGGGCTGGGACGCCACCGCCGCGGGCCTGCGCGAAGCGGCGCAACGGCTGCGGACCCTGCAGCGCGGCCGAACTGCCCAAGTCATTTCTGCTTGACCCCTGAAGTACCGTGTCAAGCCGCCAGCGCGGCTTCGATGTCCTTGGCCAGACTTTCGGGCGTGTCGGTCGGGGCGTAGCGGTTGAGAACTTGACCGTCCTTGCCGACCAGAAACTTGGTGAAGTTCCACTTGATCGATTTGCTGCCCAGCAGTCCTGGGGCCTGTGCTGACAGCCATTGGTACAGCGGGTGGGCGCCTGCGCCGTTGACCTCGATCTTGGCCATCATCGGGAACGTGACGCCGTAGTTGCGTTGGCAAAACCCGGCAATCTCGCTGTTGGAGCCCGCGTCTTGCGCGCCGAACTGGTTGCATGGAAAACCCAGCACGACCAAGCCTTGCGGGGCATAGCTTTCATGCAGTTTCTCCAGCCCGGCAAATTGCGGTGTGAAGCCGCAGGCGCTGGCGGTGTTGACGATCAACAGTACCTTGCCCTTGAATTGCTTCAAGGCAAGGGGTTTCCCGTCGATCGACAAAGCTTCAAAATCGTAAACAGTCGTCATGGTTTCTCCTTGGGGTGTTATTGAATCAAAAATGGTAATGAAATCAGCCGTGGGCCTTGTCGTTTCTGGCGATGACCAGCAAGCGCTCGATTTCTTCATGGTGTTGCACCAGGTTGCGCGCATGCCAGTGCCGGACCAGCCACATGAACCCGGCGATCACCAGGCCAAAGCCGGTGATGGCCGCGAAGGTCGGCAAACCCAAGCCGGTGGCCAGGCTGTACAGCGCGCCGAGTACCAGGATGCAGGCCTGCTCATTGAAATTCTGGACGGCAATCGAGCGCCCGGCACCCATCAGGTTGTGGCCCCGGTGCTGCAGCAGCGCGTTCATGGGTACCACCAGGAAGCCGCCCAGGGCGCCCAGCAGAATCAGGAAAGGCGCAGCGACCCAGACATTGGTGATGAAAATCAGACCGATGATCAGCAGACCCATGACGATGCCCAGCGTGATCACGCGCGGGCCGTCTTCGAGCCGCATGCGCACCGAGGCCACCATGGCCCCGATGGCCATGCCAATGGCCACCACCCCCTGCAGGGCCGATGCCTGCGTGACCGAATAGCCCAGCGCTGCGGCGGCCCAGGCCAGCACGATGAAGCGTAAATTGCCGGCCACGCCCCAGATCAGCGTGGTCGCCGCCAGCGAGATCTGTCCCAGCTTGTCGCGCCACAGGCGGGCATTGCAGGTCCAGAAATCGGGCAGCAGGCTCAGCACGCGTTTGGGCATCGGACGCATCAGCACGCCGGTGAGCGGGATATGGGTGTTGAACCAGGCGGCCAGCAGGTAAACGCCAATGAGCACGGCGATGGCGGCCTCGGCCGGGTTGTTGATGCCGGTGTCGATGCCCGGGATGTCGATGGCAAGCAAGTGGCGCGACACATGCCGACCCACCAACTGACCACCGAGCAAGACCCCCAGAATGATCGAGCCGATCGTCAGCCCCTCGATCCAGCCGTTGGCCTTGACGAGCTGCGAGGCAGGCAAGAGCTCGGTCAGGATGCCGTATTTGGCCGGCGAATAAGCCGCCGCGCCAAGGCCGACGACGGCGTACGCCAGCAGCGGATGGGTGCCGAACAGCATGAACAGGCAGCCCCCGATCTTGATGAAGTTGCTCACCAGCATGACCCTGCCCTTGGGCATGGAGTCGGCAAAAGCGCCGACAAAAGGCGCCAACACCACATAAAACAGCGCGAACATCGGCACGAGAGCGGCCTGCTGCCACTGCGGGGCGTGGCTGGTTCGCAGCAATTGCACGGCGGCTACAAACAAGGCGTTGTCGGCCAGCGAGCTGAAGAACTGCGCCGCCATGATGGTGAAAAAGCCGCGTTTCATCGAGGATGATTTTTTGCAGGCGCCTCGAAATGACGCCTTGAGGGGTGACTTGTCTCCAAACGGTACCGGGTTATAGCATGCCGCGGCAGTGTCAAAATCGCCCCACCCGCTATTCCCCCGGATTCGCCATGCCCCGCCCGATCCTTGCCACCATTCACACCGCTGCCCTGCAGAACAATCTGGCGCGCAATCGCCAAGCCGCCCCCGACGCCAAGGTCTGGGCGGTGGTCAAGGCCAACGCCTATGGCCATGGCATCGAGCGCGTGTTCGACGGCCTGCGCAGCGCCGACGGCTTTGCCTTGCTGGACCTCGACGAGGCTCAGCGTGTGCGCGAGTTGGGCTGGCGCGGGCCAATTCTGTTGCTCGAGGGCATCTTCGAGCCGCGAGACCTGGAGCTTTGTTCACGCCTGGACTTGTGGCACACGGTGCATTGCGATGCGCAAATCGATATGCTGGCTGCCTGCAAGACGCATGTCGGCCACCGTGTTTTCCTGAAAATGAACTCCGGCATGAACCGGTTGGGCTTCACCCCGGCGCATTACCGCAGCGCCTGGGTGCGCCTGAACGCCTTGCCGCAAGTTGACGAAATCTCGCTCATGACGCATTTCAGCGATGCCGATGGCGGCAAAGGCGTTGCCGCGCAAATGGCCTGCTTTACCGAAGTCACGCGTGATTTGCCCGGCGAGCGCTCGCTGTGCAACAGCGCCGCCAGCCTGCGCCATGCCGACGCGGTGCTGGCGTCTGACTGGATTCGTCCCGGCATCAGCCTGTATGGCAGCTCGCCCGATCACCCCGAGCACTCGGCTGCTGACTGGGGCTTGCAGCCAGCCATGACGCTGGCGGCAAAAATCATCGCGGTGCAGGACCTCGCGTCTGGCGAGAGCGTGGGTTACGGCTCCCGGTTTGTCGCCGACGCCCCGATGCGCCTGGGTGTGGTGGCCTGTGGTTACGCCGACGGTTACCCGCGCGTTTGTCCCACCGGCACGCCGGTGCTGGTGGCGGGGGTGCGCAGCCGGCTGATCGGGCGCGTCAGCATGGACATGGTTACCGTTGATTTGACGCCCGTGCCCGAAGCCGGTATGGGCACCGAAGTGACCTTGTGGGGCCGCGCCGCCAACGGTGCGGTGCTGGGCATCGACGAAGTGGCGCAGGCGGCGGGCACGCTGGGCTATGAGCTGATGTGCGCGCTGGCACAGCGGGTGCCGGTGCAGGTGGCGGACTGAGTCTGCTTGGTGATGCTTTTTGGGTCAAGCCACTCGCGTTAGGCCTGGGCCCGAGCTTCGGGGAAGTTTTTGATGGAAAGATTTGGCATCGTGGCGCCAAAGCGGATGTGGTCTCCATCATGGCGCCAATTTGCCTTTGATCGTTTTAAGCAATTCAAACCACAACACACTGGCCAGCCCCAGGCCCGCAGCGCCTGCCAGCCAAGCGATGGGCAGCGACTCGAACAGAAACAGACCGGCCAGCCACGGCACATAAAGCGTCAGCCCCAACAGGCTCACAGCGACCGCCACCACCCACCACAGTGTGCGGTTGGGTACCCACAGGCTGGCCCACAGCGAGCCGGCGCGGCTGCGGTTGGAGAGGATCAGCGCCAGGTTGGTGAACACCAGCACGGCAAAGGCCAGGGCGCGCGCGCTGCCCTCGGTCAACTGCGCGGCGCCCCAGGCGCTGGCCAGCAGCACCACGGCCAGCGCGCCCAGGCCCTGCAACAGCGCCAGCCCCAGCGTCATGCCGCCAAACAGGGCTTGCTGCACATCGCGCGGCGGGCGCCGCATGACGTCGGATTCTGCCGGTTCGTTCTCGAACACCATCGAGCAAGCCGGGTCGATCACCAGCTCCAGAAACGCGATGTGCAACGGGAACAGCACTGTCGGCCAGCCCAGCAGCACGGGAAGCAGCGCCATGCCGGCAATCGGCACATGCACTGCCAGGATGTAGCTCATGGACTTGCGCAGGTTGTCGAAGATGCGCCGGCCCAGGCGCACCGCGCCCACGATCGAGGCAAAGTTATCGTCGAGCAGCACGATCGAGGCGGCCTCGCGCGCGACGTCGGTGCCGCGCCCGCCCATCGCCACCCCCACATGAGCGGCTTTGAGCGCCGGGGCGTCATTGACGCCGTCGCCGGTCATGGCGACCACCTCGCCACTTGCTTTCAGGGCTTGCACGATGCGCAGCTTTTGCGTTGGCGCGATGCGCGCGCAAATGCGCACGCTGGCCATGCGCTGCTGCAACTCGGTGGCGCTCAAACCATCGAGAACATCGCCGGTGAGGAGCGCGTCAGCAGCTGCTTCGAGCCCGGCCTGGCGCGCAATGGCCAGCGCCGTGGCGGGGTAGTCGCCGGTGACCATCACCACCCGGATGCCTGCGCCATGGGCTTCTTTGACGGCCTGCGCGATGCCGGCGCGCAAGGGGTCGGCCAAGCCCAGCAGGCCGATGAATTCAAAGTCGAAGTCGTGTTCGATGGCGGGCCAGTCTTGGCCTTCGAAACGCCCACCAGCCACCGCCAGAACGCGCAGCCCCTTGGCGGCCATGGCCTCGACGGCAGCGGCAACACGCTGTTGTTCGGCGCCGTCCAGATGGCACAAATCGACGATCGCTTCCGGCGCGCCCTTGGCTGCCACCACGTGGGCAGCACCCACCCGGGCTTGCCAGACATGCGACATGGCACGCAACTGTGGCGTCAGGCCATAGGTTTGCATCAAAATCCAGTCGCGATGCAGGTGCTCGGTATCCTGCAAAAAATGTTGTCCCAAGCGGTGGAATGCTTTTTCCATCGGGTCAAAAGGGTCGGTGACGCTGGCCAGAATGGAATATTCCACCAGGGTGTGAAAGCATTCCGGCAAGGCCATCGTGGTGGCGTAGTCAATGCTCAGGTGGTCGGCGGTGTCGCAGGCCCTGTGCGCTCCACTGCCCGGCAAGGAGTGGGCATCGTGCGGCGGCACATAAAGTTCACTGACAGTCATGCGATTTTCCGTCAGGGTGCCGGTCTTGTCCACGCACAACACGCTGGTGGCGCCCAGGGTTTCGATGGCGGCAATGCGCCGCGTCAGCACGTTTTGCCGTGACATGCGCCACGCACCCAGCGCGGGAATGACCGTCAGTACCACCGAGAATTCCTGTGGCAGCAAAGCCATGGCCAGCGCAATGGCGGCCAGCAACGCTGCCAGCCAATCACCGCGCATCAGCCCATAGGCCGCCAACAAGAACAGGCTGGCGAACAAGGCCAACCACGCCAGCAACCTGACCAGCTGCGCCATTTGCTGCTTGAGCGGCGACACCTCTGCGCTCAGGCCACCCAGCGCCTGGCCAATGCGGCCAATTTCACTGTGCCTGCCCGTGGCCGTCACGCGTGCCAGCCCCTGCCCGCGCACCAGCAGGGTGCCCGAGAACAGGTCCGACCCGGGCGCGGCAGCTTCTCCGGGCAGGCCCGGGCTGAGCGCCACCTTGTCCACCGGCATCGGCTCGCCGGTGAGCAGCGACTCATCCACCTGCACATCTGCGCCCTGAAGCAGCACGGCATCGGCGGGGATGCGGTCGCCCTCGGCCAGCAGCAGCACGTCGCCAGCCACCACCTCGCGCCCGGCAATGCGTTGCGCGGCGCCGTCGCGCAGCACCAGCGCGCGCGGGCTGGTGAGGTCGCGCAAGGATTCGATGGCGCGCTCGGTCTTGCCCTCCTGGTACAGCGTCAGGGCCAGCACCACCAGCACCAGGCCGAACAGAACCAGCCCTTCCTGCAAGTCGCCCAACACCAGATACAGGACGCCGGCCGCCAGCAGCAGCGCGAACATCGGGTCGGAAAGGGTCTCGCGCGCAATACCCGGCAACGTGCGCCTTTGCGCATCGGGCAGTTCATTGGGGCCGTCGTCCAGCAAGGCTTGCGCGGCCTGTGCGGCGGTTAAACCCGTCACGTCGAGCGCTCTCGACGCATCAGTGTTTGTGCTTGGGACCTTGTCCGTTACGTGCAAAGCCATTGGTTTTCCTCGATGGTCCATTGTCACAATCGAGGAGCGTGATTCATGTAAGACGGGTGTCAGGACCTGCCAGAAACGTGACATTTCGTAACTTTTGTTAGAGAAAACCCCTACGAATGAGTTGGCTTAAGCCTCTTAAGATAAGCGTGCATTCAACCTAAAGGAGACCTCGATGCCCATTCCATCCACCACACGGAAGCACCTTTTTCAAATTGCCAAAGCGGGCTGTGTCGTTGCGGCACTCGGTTTTGCCTTTGTCGGCAACGCAAATGCACAACGCTCCATCGCCGAACAGTTCATTCAGGACATGAAGGACGGCAAGATCGCCGAAGCCGGTGATGACGACCATGTGGTCAAGGAGTTGATCATCAAGCGCAGCATTCCCATTACCTACAAGTACATCAACACGCTGATGAACACGCCCAATGCCTTCGGCCCCGGCGTGGCCTGCACCACCTGCCATAACTCGCAAGACCCCAGCAAGAGCTACCGCGGTCTGGATTTGAGCACCTGCAAGGGCATCAATGAAGGCTCTACAGAAAAGCCCAAGCGCGCGCTGTTCACGCCGGGCACAGACCCCAAGCGTGACATCCTGATTCGCCGTCTGCGCAATAACCGCATGCCATTGGGCCTGGGTTTTGAGAACTCCACATTCACACCCAACCACATGCTGGTCAAGCAGTGGATTGCCGACGGCGCCAAGAATGACGACAACTTCAAAAAGAACGTGTTGCCCCTGTTCAACACAGCCAATGCCTTTGGCCCCGAAGCCCCGGCCTGCACCGCCTGCCACATGTCCAACCAGGAGCCCCCGAGCTTCCATGAATTGAACATGTCAACCTACGAAGGCATCATGCTCGGTGCTGACTCGGTGGCCAAGGGTGTCGACAAGGCCACCAAGGTGATCGTTCCCGGTAACCCCGACAAGAGCTTCATCTGGCAGCATTTGGCTGAAGATCGCATGCCCCCTGGCATCAGCCCGGCTGAACCGCGCGACCATCCGAACACCACCATTCTTGCAACCTGGATCAAGCAAGGGGCCAAGTGCGATTGATGACCCCTGTCCGTCTGAACCGCCGCCACTTTGTGGCGGCACTCGCAGCAGGTGGGCTTTTGCCCACCTTTGTTGTTTCTGCAGCGACCCAAACACCTACCGTGGTGCGGCGCTGGGCCAGTGGAAACGCCACCTTGGCACCTTTGGCCCTGCTCGCTGGTCATGTTTTTTTCAACGGTGACAAGACGCTCGGGCGCATCGATCCGGCGTCTGACGCCATCACATGGAACGTGCCGCATGGTCTGTCGAGTCCGGCAGTGTATCGGCCTCGTTCCGCGGGCTCCACGGTCATCTCTGGCGGACAAAACGAGTTGGCTGCCTGGCACGCCGACAATGGCAAGCCGCTGTGGCGGCACAAGAAAATTTTGCAGGTGGGCACACCTTTTGTGGACGCTGACCGCAGTTACGTCGGCGACGGCCACTGGCTGCTGGCGCTCAACAACCAGAGCGGTGCCATCGACTGGCGCTTTGCGCCGGACACCGACGACTGCACCGCCGCCTATGCGCCCACAGTGGCGGGCGAGACGGTTTTCTTCGGGCCAGGAGACGGCATGCTTTACGCCGTCAACCGGGCTGATGGCAAGCTCAAGTGGAAGCTTGACGAAAAGAAGGAATGGCAATACGTGCGCCAGATGTACGTCACTGGCAATGTGCTGGTGGCGGGCACCTACACCGAGCTGCTCTACGGTATCAACATCGACACCGGCAAGGTGCTGTGGAAGTTCAAGGCGGGCAACTTCATCAACTCGCACCATGTGGCGGGTGACACCGCTTACCTTTGGTCGCCCACCGGCTGGATCTACGCCATCGACGTGGCCACTGGCCGGGTGCGCTGGCGCCACCAGACCAGCCGCTATGGCAAGAGTGCGGCCAATTGGGGCCACATGATGGCCGAGATCGTGACATTCGAGAACCAGGTTTTCTGCCTGGACATGAAGCAGGTGCTGCACGTGCTTGATGTGGCAGACGGCAAGGAATTGCTGAGCATTGCCTTTGCGCACGACCTGCGCCCCACGGTGTCACCGTTGCCGGGCAGGCGCGCTGTCATGGCCAGCGACACGGGCGAGGTGCAATTGGTGCAGTGGTAGGGGGGCTGAGCGGCAATAATCCCCGCCATGGCCAAAGAAAAAACCCACTACGTCTGCTCTGACTGCGGCGGCATCAGCCCCAAATGGCAGGGCAAGTGCCCAAGTTGCAATGCCTGGAACACGCTGATCGAATCAGCACCAGAGAGCACCAGCCCCGCCAAAAACCGCTTTGCCGCGCTCGCCAAAACGGCCGAGGTGGCCGTGCTGGCTGACATCAAGGCAGTGGACTTCGAGCGCACACCCACCGGTCACGAAGAGCTCGACCGCGTGCTCGGTGGCGGCATGGTCGAAGGCGGCGTGGTGCTCATTGGCGGCGACCCCGGCATTGGCAAGTCAACCTTGTTGCTACAGGCGCTCGATTCGCTGCAGCGCAGCGGCCAAAGCACGCTGTACGTGACCGGCGAGGAAAGCGGCGCGCAGGTGGCCTTGCGCGCACGCCGTCTCGGGCTGGATGGCTCACAGGTCAAGGTGCTGGCCGAAATCGGTCTCGACAAAATCCTGGCCACTCTGCAGTCCATGCAGCCCGACATTGCCGTCATCGACTCGATCCAGACGGTGTATTCCGACCAGCTTACCTCGGCGCCGGGGTCGGTGGCGCAAGTGCGTGAATGCGCCGCCCACCTGACGCGCTACGCCAAGGCGAGCGGCCGTGCGGACGGCACCAGTAGCGGCCGGGCCACTTGCATCGTGCTGGTGGGCCACGTCACCAAGGAGGGGGCGCTGGCAGGTCCGCGCGTGCTCGAGCACATGGTCGATACCGTGCTGTATTTCGAGGGCGACACGCACAGCAGCTTCAGGCTGGTGCGCGCCATCAAGAACCGCTTTGGCGCGGTCAACGAGATCGGTGTGTTTGCCATGACCGAACGTGGCCTCAAGGGTGTGAGCAACCCGAGCGCCATTTTTCTGAGCCAGCACACCGAGCCGGTGCCGGGCAGCTGCGTCATGGTCACGCTGGAGGGTACGCGACCGATGCTGGTCGAGATTCAGGCGCTGGTGGACAGTGGCGGACCTTCTCCCAGGCGCCTGAGCGTGGGGTTGGACAAGGACCGTTTGGCGATGCTGCTGGCGGTGCTGCACCGCCACGCGGGCGTCGCCTGCATGGACCAGGACGTGTTTGTCAACGCGGTGGGCGGTGTGCGTATCTCAGAACCGGCAGCCGACCTGGCGGTGCTGCTTGCCATTACGTCGAGCCTGCGCGGCAAACCCTTGCCCAAAGGTTTTTTTGCCTTTGGCGAGATCGGCCTGGCCGGTGAAGTGCGCCCCGCGCCGCGCGGTCAGGAGCGGCTGAAAGAAGCCGCCAAGCTCGGCTTCAGCGTGGCCGTGGTGCCCAAGGCCAATGTGCCCAAAAACCTCAAGGCCAAAGACTTCGAAGGCCTCACCATCCACCCCGTCGAGCGCGTCGAGCAGGCGATGGAGGTGGTGCGCGGTCTTGCGTGAGATGCTGCCCGGGTTCGGGCATCATCATCGACGAACAATCGTCTTGCCCGAGTTCTTGACCGCATCGCCGACACGCATGTTGGGATCCTGGGTGAATTCAAAACTGGCGTTGCGCCCGTCGTCATAGCGCACGCTCACGGTCCAGACGTTTTCGGTCTTGGCTTTCTCCTCGACCTTCTTGCCCGCGTAGGCACCACCCGCAGCCCCGGCAACCGTGGCCAGGGTCTTGCCGGTTCCGCCGCCGACCTGATGGCCCAGCACGCCACCCACCACCGCGCCAGCAACCATGCCGAGAGCGCCACCTTCACCCTTCTTCTCGGCCATGGTGATGGCCGTGACCTTGCCGCAATCGGCGCACACGGTCTGCGCCTTGGTGGTGTTGGCTGTCGTGCCAGAGGTCTGGGCAAGCGCCGTCGAGGCCATTGCCGAGAGCGCCAGACCACCGGCCAGTGTTACTAAAATTTTCCGCATTGCCTGCTCCTAGTTGAAAAATAGAGAATGAAATGTCATTCAGAGGTGCGAATGGTACTGCGTCATGAAGGGCATGGTACGCGCCGTGCACATGGCTACGCGGACATAGTGCACAGTCTTTCACCGGTTCGACCAACGGCCACGGCCGCTGCGCATCCATGTTAAGAATGGCTTAATGCACGGCGCGTACATTCCAGCCATTCACTTCTTCATGAACCAGCCCTGATGCCAAATCAAACCATGAGCCATGCAGTTTTCAAAGACAGGATATTGGTGTGGGATGCGCCTACCCGGGTGTTTCACTGGCTGCTGGCCTTGTGTTTTGCCGGCGCTTACCTGACAGCCGACTTCGACCGCCTGTTGGGCGTGCACCTGACGCTGGGTTACACCAGCATCGGGCTGGTGGCGTTTCGGCTGATGTGGGGGCTGATCGGCACGCGCTATGCGCGCTTTGCCAATTTCATCCGTCGGCCCGCAGACGTGGCGCGCTACGCCGGCCAACTGCTTACGCTCAAGGCAGAGCACCCGGTGGGGCACAACCCGCTGGGGTCGGTGTCGATCGTGTTGATGCTCTCTTCAACGCTGGTGATCGTGCTCAGTGGCTGGATGTATGTCAGCGGCGGCCCCAAGCTGATCAAGGAATTCCACGAAGGCGCTGCCGCCTTCATGCTGGCGGTGGTGGCAGTGCATGTGGCAGGTGTGGTTTTCGCCAGCCTGATGGAGCGCCAAAATCTGGCGCGTGCGATGCTGAACGGCTACAAACTCGGTCGCGCCGAGCAGGCCATCCGCTGGACATGGTGGCCGGTCGCCGCGCTGATGCTGGCGGGTGTGCTGGGTTTTTGGTGGCTGCAATGGCAGAACCCGCCTGCGCTTGGCCCTGTCGTCAGCGACGTCACCATCCCGGGAGTTGTCGATGCGAATCTTGCTGGCTGAAGACGACGCCATCCTCGGCGACGGCCTGCGAGCCGGGCTGCGCCAGCAAGGTTTCCAGGTGGACTGGGTGCGCGACGGCCTGGCTGCAGAGCGCGAAATCAGCACGGGCGACTACCAGGCTGCGGTGCTGGACCTGGGCCTGCCGCAAAAAGACGGGCTGGATGTGTTGCAGGCGCTGCGCGCCAAAAGAATAGCCACGCCGGTGCTGGTGCTGACCGCCCGCGACACGGTGCCAGAGCGCATCAAGGGGCTGGATCTCGGTGCCGATGACTATGTGCTCAAGCCGGTGGATTTGTATGAACTGGGCGCGCGCCTTCGCTCGCTGGTGCGCCGCGCCCATGGCCAGATCCAGGATGTGTTGACTTGCGGTGCGCTGCAACTGAACCCGGCGGCGCGCCAGGTGAGCTTTAACAATGAGCCGGTCGCGCTGTCCACCCGGGAGTTCGACTTGCTGCACGCGCTGATGCTGGCGCAGGGGCGCATTCTGTCGCGCGAGCAGCTCGAGCAGCAGCTCTACAGCTGGGGTCAGGAGGTGGAGAGCAATGCCGTCGAAGTGCACATTCACCACCTGCGCAAGAAGCTGCGCGCCGACCTGATTCAGACCGTTCGCGGCGTTGGCTACACCTTGCAGAATGCCAGCCCGGCCACTTGAAGCGTCACCATGGTCTTGCTGCGTCATTTGAAGTCATTGCAGGCGCGCCTGTTGACGCTGTTGCTGATGCTGGTGACGCTGGTTTGGCTGGGTGCCGCAGGGTTCATCTGGGCCGATGCCAGCGATGAGCTCGACGAGCTGCTCGACGGTCACCTTGCGCAGTCGGCGGCCTTGCTGATCGTGCAGCAAGCGGGCCAGGGCAATGAGGCCAGCCGGGCTGACAAGGGCGATGAAGAAGATGCCCCGCTGGCCGACGCACCATCGCTGCACAAATACGCGCCGCGTGTGGCGTTCCAGGTCTTCCACGAAGGCCAGCTCACCCTGCGCTCGGCCAATGCCGGCACGGCACCGATGGCGCGCAAAACACGCGGTTTTTCCACGGTGCAGCTCAGCGACCATTCGGACTGGCGGGTGTTCGCCGCGCAGGGCAGCGAGGGCGATATCCAGGTTTTCGTGGGCGAGCGAATCGACTCGCGCGACGCCATATTGTGGGCCGTTCTCAAGGGCGTGCTGATGCCCTTGCTGTATGCCTTGCCGCTGCTCGCGGTGGTGGGCTGGCTCGCCGTGCGCAATGGTCTGGCGCCGCTGCGACAGCTCAGCCAGGCGCTGGCGCAGCGCCAGCCCAATGCGCTGGAGCCGGTGGTGCTGAACGATTTGCCTTCCGAGGTCGAGCCGGTCGTGCACGCGCTCAACGCCTTGTTCGAGCGCATTCAGGCCATGGTTGCCTCAGAGCGCCGTTTCACCGCCGATGCCGCGCACGAACTGCGCACGCCGATTGCCGCCATCCGCACCCAGGCCCAGGTGGCCCTGGGCGCCGGGAGCGACAACGCGCAGCGCGACCACGCCTTGCATTGCACGCTGGCCGCATGCGACCGCGCCACGCACCTGGTCGAGCAATTGCTGACGCTCTCCCGGCTGGAGTCTTCCGGCGACGGCGCACCGGTCGGGCGGGTCGATGTGGCTGCGCTGGTGCAGCGGGTAGCCGCTGATCTGGCTTTGACCGCCCTGGCGCGCGCGCAGGAGCTCAGTCTCGACGCGCCCGGCAAGGCTTACATCCAGGCCGACGAAATGCTCACCGGTGTGCTGGTACGCAACCTGCTGGACAACGCGCTGCGCTACAGCCCCGATGGCGCGCGGGTGGACGTCTCGGTCACGTGCGACGGCAAGCAGGTGCAGTTGCGCGTCGAAGACAGTGGTGCAGGCCTGAGCGAGGCCGAGGTGGCGCGTTTGGGTGAGCGTTTTTACCGGGTGCTGGGTTCTGACAAAACCGGCAGCGGGCTGGGCTGGTCGATCGTTCGGCGCATTGCGGCGGTCTATCAGGCCCGGGTGTCCGTGGGCCGCTCCGAGCGTCTCGGGGGGCTCTGCGTCAGGGTCTGCTGGGCGGCGCAGTCCGCCCGATCCTGAATTGGCTCGACGGTGTCCGGGCAGCGCTTCGCCGCGCCCGTAGAATCTGCGTTTTGCAGCATTGCCTCTTAATCTGAAGGAATCACCGATGAGCCCCTTACCGCCCGACCTGTCTGACCGCGATGGAAAAATCTGGATGGATGGCCAGATGGTGGATTGGCGCGACGCCAAGATCCACGTGTTGACCCACACCCTGCACTACGGCTGCGGCGTCTTTGAAGGCGTGCGCGCCTACAAGACGGCTGATGGCACGGCGATTTTCCGGCTCGAGGAACATACCCAGCGTCTGTTGAACAGCGCCAAGATTTTGCGCATGACGATCCCGTTCAGCAAGGAACAAATCATGCAGGCGCAGCTCGACGTGGTGCGTGAGAACAAGCTCGAATCGTGCTATTTGCGGCCCTTGAGCTGGATCGGCAGCCGCAAGCTCGGCATCAGCCCCAAGGGCAACCATGTTCACCTGATGGTGGCGGCCTGGGCCTGGGGTGCGTACCTGGGCGACGAGGGTATGAGCAAAGGCATCCGTGTCAAGATTTCCAGCTACACGCGCCACCACGTCAACATCACCATGACGCAGGCCAAGGCGGTGAGCAATTACACCAACTCGATTCTGGCCAACATGGAAGCGCTCGACGATGGCTACGACGAGGCCATGCTGCTCGATGCCAACGGCTTTGTCTCCGAGGGTTCGGGTGAAAACCTGTTCGTGGTGAAAGACGGCGTGGTCTATACGCCTGACTTGTCTGCCGGGGCGCTCAATGGCATCACGCGCAACACCGTGCTGCACATCTGCAAGGACCTGGGGCTGGACGTGGTGCAAAAGCGCATCACGCGCGACGAGGTTTACATTGCCGACGAAGCCTTCTTCAGTGGCACGGCCGCCGAGATCACGCCGATCCGTGAGCTCGACCGCCTCGGCATCGGCTGCGGCAGCCGCGGCCCGATCACCGAGAAAATCCAGAGCGCGTTCTTTGACATCGTCAACGGCCGCAATCCCAAATACGCCCATTGGCTGGCGATAGTTTGAAACCTTGCGGGACTGGCCGACGCGACACAAGCTGCGCGTGGTCTGTCCCCAACTGATGAGGATGACACCATGACAACTGCAACCGTAGAACTGCTGGCCAAGGACCTGAACCACCAGGGTGGCGTGTATTGCCCGAGCCCGCTGGCCGACATGAAGCTGTGGAACAGCCACCCCAAGGTCTATCTGGACGTGGCCCGCGCCGGCCAGGGCAAGTGCCCGTATTGCGGCACCGTGTACAAGCTCAGGCAAGGCGAGCACTTCCAGGGTCACTGATTGGTGCAGCCGAGGCGCTCGCTCGTCATCGCCCCGCAATGGATTGGCGATGCGGTGATGACCGAGCCGCTGCTGCGTCGTCTGGCAGCGCGTGGCGAACAGCTCAGCGTGGGTGCCCTGCCTTGGGTGGTGCCGGTGTACCGGGCCATGCCGCAGGTGGCCGAAGTGATCGAATTCCCGTTTGCGCACGGCGGCCTGCAATGGCGCGAACGCTGGCATCTGGCGCGGCAACTCAAAGGCCGCTTCGATGCCGCCTACGTCTGTCCCAATTCGTTCAAGAGCGCGCTGCTGCCGTGGCTGGCGGGCATTCCCCGGCGCGTGGGTTACCAGGGCGAGGTGCGCATCGGGCTGTTGACGCAGCGCCTGAACAACCCGCCCAAGGGGCAACGCCCGCCAATGGTGGCGTTTTATTCGGCCTTGAGTGGTGCTGCCGATGTGGCCGCCGACAGGCCGCACCTGCAGCTCGCAAAGCCGCAGGTGGAAGCGGCCCTGGCCGCCTTGAACCTGACGCGCCTGGGTTACCACGTGTTGGCACCGGGCGCCGAATACGGCGAAGCCAAGCGCTGGCCGGCGCGCCACTTTGCGGCGCTGGCGGCGCAATTGGATTTGCCCGTGGTGCTGCTGGGCTCAGGTAAGGAGGCCGCCCTGTGCGCCAGCATTGCCGAGCCGGTCAACGCGCAGCGCGCGGGGCATTGCATCGATCTGGCCGGAAAAACCACCCTGGTACAAGCTTTGAGTGTGATCGCCGCCTGCAAAAACATGGTCAGCAATGATTCTGGTCTGATGCACGTTGCCGCCGGTTTTGGCGTGGCGCAGGTCGCCATTTTTGGCTCCAGCAGCCCGCTGCACACGCCGCCGCTCAATGATCTGGCCCAGGTCTTGTGGCTCAAGACCGATGCCGCCTACCAGCCGCCTTTGGACTGCGCGCCCTGCTTCGAGCGCGTTTGTCCGCTTGGTCACACGCGTTGCCTCAATGACATTTTGCCGTCCCGGGTGAAAGCTGTGTTGTAGGTGTTGGGGCCTCGATCGCAGCCAAGCTGAAAAAAAAGCCACCCAAAGGTGGCTTGTAAAGTTCCTCCGTGGGAGGAACGTCGTTGGAAACCCCATGATCACAAAGACTTCATCAATGAAGACGCTGACTTGGCATGTGTGCTTCAGACTGTGACAGCAGTGCCATGTAATGTAGGGGACCTCAAGAGCCTTGAATATCCCCCATTTGGGGGGATTCAAAGCTGTTTTTTGGGGAGTTCAAGCACAAACACGGCGCCACCATCAGGGCCGTCTTCGCAGGCCACCCGACCGCCATGTCGCTCGGCGATGGCCTTGACCAGCGCCAGGCCCAGTCCGACGCCGCCGTCGCGTTCGGTGGCACCCGGCAGACGATAAAAGGGCTCGAAAATGCGCTCACGCAAATGCGCTGGTACGCCGGGTCCGTGGTCCGAAACCCGGATCACCACATGGCTGTCCGTCTGGCCCAGGTTCAGGCGGATGTCGCCGGCGCCATA